>Ga0114979_10000568_pt1 | contig 24294 bp, 15 predicted proteins | sample S_140625_EF_Meta_FD_87315 | JGI IMG/M metagenome (GOLD analysis project Ga0114979, IMG submission 87315) | Freshwater microbial communities from Lake Simoncouche, Canada to study carbon cycling - S_140625_EF_MetaG | ecosystem: Environmental > Aquatic > Freshwater > Lake | place: Lake...
AAACCTTAATTCGAATACGTCATGCCTTTCTAGGAAGGCGGACGCGAAAGCGGGAGTCTCAATTTCTGGAACATTCCAGGGTCGAAAAAAGTTCTCCTAGCGCCCAGGCGGGGCGTGTTTTTTAGCGCCTAAGATTACCTTAAACCCGCAGCCAACTCTTGAACCTTAGGTAAGTTGGCCAGCAGATCAGCGATTGCATCGTAACGACCTGAGAGAAGCCCCTGCTGGGCGCTCGCTTTCATTGTCACCGAAAAGGACAGTTTCCCAGCAGTCACTTTTAGCTTTTCCAAATCGATCTCTACCTCGGTCCTGGGTTCGGAGGAGATCAGTTGGGTGAGGGTCTGAAGATCCTCTTTTTTTGCTGACACACAGGGGAGACCGAGGGTTGTGCTGTTGCCAAAAAAGATTTCTGCGAAGTTTCCGGCAATGACGGCCTTGAATCCCGCTCGGACAATCGCTTGGGGAGCATGCTCGCGAGAGCTGCCGCAGCCAAAATTCATTCCTGAAACAAGAATTGTTGCCCCTTGATACTTGGCCTGATCGATCGAATGGTTTGTCGATTTTCCGTCCTGAGTTTGGCGAATGTCGCGGAAAAGAAATTCGCCCAAGCCATCGAAGGTTACGCAACGCATATAACGTGCAGGAATGATTCGATCTGTGTCGATGTCATCTCCCTCGACCGGAACGGCGCGGCCCGTGACCTTTTTGATGGGGGAGAGGGACATATCAATTCTGGGCAAAAACTTTGCGAGCATCACTGACTTCACCTGTCACGGCAGCCGCCGCAACCATTACAGGGCTCATGAGAAGCGTCCTTCCTGTGGGGCTTCCTTGGCGGCCTTTGAAGTTTCGATTCGAGGACGATGCACATATTTCATCCCCTACTAGCTGATCCGGATTCATGCCAAGGCACATAGAGCATCCTGCTTCGCGCCAGTCGAATCCTGCATCGCGGAAGATCTTATCGATTCCCATTTCGGCACAGATTTTACTGACTCCTTGTGAGCCAGGGACAGCGATCGCTCTGATTCCTGAAGCCACTTTACGGCCTTTGAGGAATTTCGATGCCTCAACAAAGTCGGAAACACGAGCGTTTGTGCATGAACCAAAGAAGGCGACCTGAATCTTTTGCCCGGCAAGTTTTTGTCCGGCCTTGAACTTCATGAATTCAAGCGCCTCTTTAGCAGAGGAGCGGTCGGCCTCAGGAAGTTGGTCGGGGGAGGGAATCGATTCATCAATGAAGATGCCCTGACCGGGATTGATGCCCCAGGTGACGGTCGGACGGATTTCAGAAGCTTCAAAGACCTTCACATCGTCGTAAAGGGCATCGGGATCGGAAGCTACTTTTCGCCATTCGGTAACCGCCGTGTCCCACTCTTTTCCCTTCGGACAGTAAGGGCGGCCCTTGAGATACTCGAAAGTCTTTTCGTCTGGGTTGATATAACCCACCCGAGCCCCGCCTTCGATCGACATATTGCAGATAGTCATTCGCTCCTCAATCGAGAGTCCCTCGATCGTCGGTCCGGCGTATTCGTATGCGTATCCCGTTCCGCCGTTTACCCCGAGAGTGCGGATGATGTGGAGAATGATGTCCTTGGCATAAACCCCCGGGCCGAGTTTTCCTCGAACCTCGATCTTACGAACCTTTAAGGGGGAGAGAGCCATTGTCTGTGTTGCAAGGACGTCGCGGACTTGGCTTGTTCCGATTCCAAACGCTACAGCACCAAATGCGCCATGGGTGGAGGTGTGGGAATCTCCGCAGGCGATGGTGGTTCCAGGTTGTGTGATACCCTGCTCGGGGCCGACAATGTGCACGATTCCTTGTTTGCCAGAGGCGATATCGAAGAAGGTGATGCCAAAATCGGAGCAGTTTTTTCGCAATTCCTTTATCATGGCGTCGGCTAGGGAGTCTTGGAACGGCTCGACCCTCTTATCGGTCGGAACAATATGGTCGACGGTAGCAAACGTTCGCTTGGGGAAGGCAACTTTCAGCCCGAGATCACGGATCATTCCGAATGCCTGTGGGCTGGTCACCTCGTGAATCAGGTGGGTTCCAATAAAAAGCTGGATGGAGCCGTCCGGAAGCTTTCCCACGGCATGCCGCTCCCAAACTTTTTGAAAAAGGGTCTTTCCCATAACGAATTAAAATAATTCATCCCACTTAGGAACGCAAATCAGCTTTACCCCCGCCTTACCGACTCGGTGCCCGTTCCTAAACGTGTTCCAATTGTAATAACTATAGGCGAAAAGCTTTTTAACTTGGTTTAAGCTCGGGTGAAGAAAGGTCAGAGTCTTTGCCAGATGGTGGCATCGGCGAAGGTGTACTGGAACTTGCGGTGGTGCTCGCGAAGTATGAAGGGAAGGTGCTGGCGGTGGATCAGCCGAAAGTGGGGGCGAAGAAGTCTCTTGAGAGTCGCAAAGGAGTCCCGAAACCATTTTGACTTGGGGGTGTATTCAGATGTCCAAGTGTAAGGGGATGTTAGAAGAACATGACCTTTCGGGCTTACCAAATTTGGCAAAAGCTTGGATAGGAACGTTTTTGGGTCGGGTAGGCGATCGATTAGGTTAGCGGCCAGAACAAGGTCGAATGAGCCTAGGCTTTTGGGTAGATGAAGTGCATCCCCTTGATGAAAAGAAACTCGGTCACGGTGAATTTGGGGCGGAACTCGTGCGACTACTGTTTGGGTGGTATTTCCTTCTTCAAGAAGTCGAAACTTTATCTTCCCCTCCTTTTGAAGCTTTTTGGCGGCACGAATAAAGGAGCGCGAGAAGTCGATGCCCACAACGGTCGGCACAAATCCTGCGAGTTCGAAAGACGAGCGTCCCACAGCACAACCAAGATCCAAGGCACGCACTGCTGGCCTCACTAACTTGGATCGTAGAAGCCGAACGCATGACTCGGGGAAGTTGCGAACCCCCGGTGCAGGCTTCACTCCCTTAGGGAGCAGAGATTGGGAGTCGAAATAATGAAAAGCCAAATACTCAGCTAAGACGGCTGGCTTTTCGTATGTCAGGGGTTTCAGGTGAGTAGCTTTTGAAGGTAGGGAGCGGGCTGGTAGTTTTCGATCACAACATGAGTCTGACCATCCCGACTCATTCGGACCTGTTTGAGCTTAATCTCGGGGGTTTTATGCGGAGCGTATAGAATATCGTCGTGGGTCGCGTTGAGCTTTTCGGCGAATTTATCGGGGGTCAGGTGTCCGCCTAAATGATCCGAACGTCCTGTTGCGACATGGATTGTGCCGAGGATCTTTTCATCTTGGATATCCCGTCCGCTAAAAGGAAGAAGTTGGGTTCCGAAGCCGAGTTCACCCAGCTCGCCGACGACGGGGTCACGTTTTAGCTTTGCGACATGATGCTCGAGGGTTTTTGGGTTGCCTGAAATAAATGTGCCACCGACTTGACGGCCTTTTTTTACATCTAAAATCGCGAGGGTTCCGTCCTCGAACTTCATGGGCATCTGGCCGTGGGCATCGGTCGGAACAAAGTAAACCTCGCCTGCAGGAAGATTCGCCACATCAGGGGTTTTGCCGCGGCATAAGCCGTGGGATTTCTGGGCTTCCTGTTTGCCCAGGTCAAGGTGGAGAGTGCACTCTTGGCTGCCGACAGCGTAATCGATCTCGATCCAGTCGGACCGAGTTAAACCGAGTCGCAGCTTCTCGGCCTGTTTACTGACTTCGTTATAGTCCACAGCGAGGCCAGTTTTGAGAATAATTTCGTTGAGGCCGTGAAGGGTGGCTCCGCGGAAACCGTGCTTTTTGGCCGAGGCGGTGAGGGGGGCAGTGGCCGAGTAGGTGGAGACGCAAAGGATGATGTCGAATTTGGGGTAAATGTCCTTTTCAAAAGAGAGGCGGTTCCCTTGGGTGTCGACCGCAAGATCGTCCATGTCGAGGTTACTTCCGCCTGTTTTGCGGTAGGCGTAGAGGTTGCCTCCCGTAAGGCCGAGGGCTTTGCCAGCCCCGTTGTTGATTCCTTGGTAAAAGATGTCATGTGCATATTTTTGAACTGTCAGGGACGGGTTTTTCAGGAATGCGAAATCTTTGACTTGGGAAGGGTCATCGAGATCGATCAAAACGCAGGTTTTTTCGCCTTTTTCTGGCTGGAAAACGGTCTGAAGCAGACGGACTAGGTCAAATGATGGGAATGTAGTTGGAATCGCCAAGGATGAATTAGACATTTCAAGAGCTTAGCGATGTTTTTGGTGTGGGCAAATCTGAGGGCGAAACTTTTTCGCGGGGCTGGCCTGCGGGGGTGTAGCTGGGGCAAAATACCTCATGGCTCTTTCCAGCAAGAATCAGGCGGATTATTACGATTTTTTAAGATTTGCCACAGTGTCGGCCGATCCAGCGCGTGGGCAGACGATGAGGGATTGTGCTGGATGGCTGGATCAAAAGTTTCGGGAGATGGGGTTGGATTCGGAAGTCGTAGCGACAGCTGGGGCTCCCGTAGTTTTGGCGAAGTGGAAGAAGCGTGGAAGTGGAAAGAGGCGGACTGTCCTGATTTACGGTCATTACGATGTGCAGCCTGCGGAGATGGGGGATGGGTGGACAGGAGATCCCTTTGAGCCCCGTCTTGTGGATGGGATGGTGGTGGCTCGCGGATCGACCGATAACAAGGGTCAAATCTTTGCCCATATGATGGGGGTAGCAGAAAAAATCAGATCGGGGGGGGCAGATACGGATGTGATCTTTTTAGTCGAGGGGGAGGAGGAGGTTGGAAGTGATAATTTGGAGGGAGTTTTGCGATCTAGGAAAAAGGAGCTGGCGTGTGATGTCGCCGTCATTTCCGACACCAATATGGCGGGACCTGATAAACCCACTCTGACATACGGTTTGCGTGGAATCAGTGCTTTGGAAGTGGAAATCACAGGTCCCTCACACGATCTGCATTCGGGAGTTTACGGGGGCGCTGTGGTGAATCCGATTACTGTCCTTACCCGTTTGCTGGCGGGGTTACATGACGAGACAGGTAAGGTGACTGTGCCTGGATTTTACAAGAAGGTGCGAAAGGTGGCGGCATGGGAGAGAAAAGCAGCCAAGGCATTAGGGGTTTCAGATGCTGAGGTGCGAAGACAGGCGGGGAGTCCCGCGTTGGGAGGGGAGAGCGGTTTTTCAGCGATTGAGAGAGTTGGGATGAGGCCGACGGCGGAGATCAATGGGATTACAGGTGGATATCAAGGGCCGGGTCCGAAAACAGTTTTGCCCAGCAAAGCCTCGGCTAAGTTGACGTTTCGTTTGGTGCCGCACCAAGATCCCAAGGAGATTGCGGACCTCGTTGAAAAAGATCTAAAAAAGCGTTGTCCAAAAACAGTGAAATTGAAGGTAGTGCGGCATCACGGAGGCTTTCCATATTTTTGCGATCCTACGGAAGGCTTTGGTCCGGCTGCGTCCAAGGCGCTGAGTCAGGCTTGGGGAGGGAAGAGGGTGGATTATTTGCTCGAGGGCGGAACCATCCCGATCGTCAGCGTGATTAAAAAAGTTTTAGGTGTGGAGACCTTGCTCGTTGGGCTGAGCTTGCCGGATTGTCGGGCGCACGGCCCAGATGAGACCTTTCCGATCGAATACTTAGAGCGGGGAGCGAAGATGAATCAGGCTTTATTAAGGGAGATTGCAGGGAAATAGCTTTTAGTTTCCCGTTAAATCCACGTAGTAGCCTTTGTGATAGTTGTACCAGTACCACCAACCGTTCCACTCCTTAAATTCTTCTGTTTCCTCCTTTTTTAAATAAATTCCAGAAAACCCCTTGCCTGCAGTATTGGAATTGTTTTCGAGCCTCTGCTTAAATGTTGAAACGAAGGAGGAAATCTTTGCGGTAGGAACAAACACAACAACTTGGCCCTCATTCGCAAAAACTGTTCGAGTTACGTTACCGTAGTTTTCTCGAACATTCTTGCCTGTATGCATCACATAAAAACTACCCGACCCATTTGTCACTTTAAGAGGCTGGTAGCCTGCATCGATTCTCCCAATCAAACTTACTTTTTTTCCTAAATATCGGTCTGGGTCTAGCTTTAGGTCATCCCCAGTCTCAAGAGCATGTGCATGAAAAGATGTTACAAAAGCGACAAGAGCGAGATAGAGAAAGTTCGCAAGACATCTCACAAAATGAAACTATTTATAAATACAGTCTTTGTCACACACTTAATTCACCAGTTCTAATAAACTATTGTACAAGTTAGTAAGGCGCGGCATATCGACACCTGCGGCGGCTCCTTGACGGAGAGGTTCTCCCCAGATTGAGTTTAGCTCGACCGGTTTCTGGGCGAGATAATCAAGAAGACTGGATGGTTGGTAAGCTCCCATCTTTCGGGTCCGCTCAATCTCCATCTGCGGGTGCTCAGGGTCTTGGGGAAAGCCGAGGGCTGCGGAGGCAGCCATGACCTCCTCCATGAGAGCGAGGGTTTTGTTGTACAGGGTTGGATTTGCAAGAATCTGGGCGGTGTCGATTCCGCCTTCGGCAATGGCCAGGCCGTTAAATGGAATATTCCAGACGAGTTTGTACCATCGTGCGGAGCCCACCGAGGGAGCGACGGAACAGCTCAGGCCCGCGTTCTCAAAAAGTTGAGCCAAAGAGTGTGCTCGAGGAGTATCCCCACCTGCGAGATCGGAGAAGCGAATGTTTCCGCCCGACATATTCAGGGCGACTCCTGCCTCAGGTCGAGACACGCAGACATGACAGACCCCACAAAGAACCCGATCTTTTCCAATAAGGGAGGCGAGAAGATCCTCATTTCCTAGACCATTCTGAAGGGTGCAGACGATGGTGGATGGGCCGAGAAGTGGAGGGAGGAGAGCTTGTAGGGAGCTGTTGGCGGTGGTTTTAATGCAGACTAGGACGAGATCGGCTGGGCCTATTTCTTGAGGAGATCCAAAAGCGCTCACTTTGGGCAGGTGAAAGTCCCCTTGTGTACAACGAATTTGCAGGCCCTTTGTTTGAAGGTGGGCGAGATCTCTCCGTGCAAGAAAAGACACGGGAACACCGCTTTTGGCTAATTTTGCCCCGTAGTAGGTCCCAAGGGCGCCTGATCCAATTATGGCGGTGCGTGGAAGTTGGGGAATAGGATGCTGGGGCCCGGGGAGCATTGATTTACTTTAGGGGATGTAGGCTTTTTACCCAAGCACCTGAGCGGTGTTGTTTAAGGGGAGAGTTGAGTTTCTTGGGGATGGAGTGGAAGATGGATGGGTCAGCGTCGGGTCCATAGCTCAACGGTTAGAGCAGGGGACTCATAATCCCTTGGTTCCTGGTTCAAATCCAGGTGGACCCACAAGTTTAAAAACGGAGGTGCCTAAGGATCAGGCCGGGACGCTCACCTTTGAATATTTTCATTCACCAGTTGTGGACAGGAAAGGTGGGTAAGGAGAAAATATTCGGGGTCAAATGACCGGATCGGGTGTGAAATAATAAGATGATTGTTTTGGTTCTATTTCTAATTCTGGGCGTCTTGCTGGGAAATGTTTTTGGAGAAACAAGCGCCGGAAATTTAGCCGATGCGCAGCAGGGATTGGCGGATTCATCGTGGCCAAAAAAGCCTGGGAGTCAGACGAGTTCTTTTTCAGGAAAGATGACCGACTTTAAACAGCTCGACATGAAAAACTATGAAAAGGGAAAATCATTTCAGGGGGAGCGTCTTTATGGGGATCGGAAGGAGTCGAAATTGGCGTCGACTCCACTTTGGGAGCAAGGGATGTCTTCTGATGCGGGAAAGGAGTCGTCTTGGTCAGGAAAACAGGCATCGGGAATGAATGAAGCAAGAAGTTCTAGCTTTGCGGACGGACGGGAATCTTCTTGGCAAAACAAGAGTGTGGGGCAGCTCGATCAAGTAGCGCGGAGGGAGAGCCCTGATTGGGCATCGAGAACGAGTCCTAAATTTCAAAAACTAGATGGGGGATTGACGATGTATGATGGGAGGTTGACTCGGATTCGTGAAACGGTCGCAAGGCAGGAGCCTAACGAGGGACGTGATCTAGGGGAGGGTAAGAAGGAGATGTTTGATCCGAGCGAAGTGCAGAGACTTTTGCAGCAGAGGGGAAGAACGATAGATCCGCATCATTCCAATCCACAAAAGGTGCCGATCAGGGCTGGATCCGTAGGGGCATTTCAGCCCGTAGTTGCGGATAGTTCACCAAGCTCGCCGTAATCGTGGATTCACCGACGGGGATTTTCCCGCGGAGGGCTTGGTAGGGAATGGTGATCTGGTAGTTGAGGTGCTCCCCTGCATTGAGGTAGCTGTAGCCGGCGTCTGGTGCGAAGTCGTAATCCTCCGACCAAGTATAAATTACCTTACCGTCGGAATCCCGAATGATCGCTTCGCAGCGTTGGGCGGTGGGGAAATAGAGTGTGGAGCCCTTATCGGACTCATTTTTGAGGGTAAATTTGAGGGTAATTTGGTCATTGGGTTGAGGTTCGCGAATGCGAATGAGGGAGACTTCGGATGGTGCGATTTCTAAGCGTGTTTGATACGACTCAAGATTCAGCTCATTGGCGCCTTCGAATCTTTTTTTTGAGCCTTGCATAAAGAGACCTCCTTTGATGAGGCCAGGTGCGGAGAGAAATTTATCGGGTTGGCTAGTACGGGAAGCGGTATCGGAAATATCAGCGGCGTGAAGGGTGAGTGGTAGAAGTGTAAAAGCGGATAAAAAGAGGGCGGTAGGGGTGGGCCAGCTCATAAAGCACTATAGAAAGGTTTTCTGAAAATGACAAATCAGGTCGTTTCCAAAGCAGGATTGGGATAGGATGCTTAATATGAGATTTGGGGTGAATATTTTGCCGTTTTTGGTCGGGTTGGTGGTGTGGATGGGTGCGGCGGAAAAGCCTCCGTTTCTTCTGCGGGTGCATTTGCAAGCGCCTGAGGGTGCCAAGGGGATGGTCTCTGTGCCCGTAACGCTTTTTCAACCCAATGAGACAATTGCTATTCAGAGTTTGCCTGAGGTATCAGAGAAGGAGATTCAAAAGATTTCGACCCGTGCGGATGGGACGATTCTGGTGGAATTTGATGATTTTGGGCGAACGAAGTTGGAGGCGGGGACAAGTACGGGCCGAGGGTTCATTTTGGTGGTATTGGTGAATGGGCGGGTGGTGTATGCGCCAAGAATCGATACCGTGATTACCAATGGATCGATTCTGCTTCCGCCGGGTTCCATTACACCTGACGAGATTGCACAGGTGAATGGTCAGACAGAAAAAGAACAGAATCAGAGATTGAAAGATTTGGGAAAAGGAAAGTAGGTTGGGTTAGTTATTCAGTAAGGATTGGGTTGGGCAAAAGATAGTTGTGGACGAGCCACTTTTTCTGACGCAAATGAGATGAATGCGGAATCACTATAGGTTGTGGCTTTTGCCACTTTCGATCGGATGGGTCGCTACATGTGAGGCATCGGTTCCCGATCCGGCGGGACAGCAAGCGGCGGGTATCGTGGCGGGGTTGGAGCGGGGATCGGGGGGAAGAGTCCTATTCTGCGAAAAGACAGGAAGGTTGGAGGTGAGAGACGAAGAAGGAAGTTTGATCGATGAGATTTCTCCCGGAACGGCTGGCAAGGCGGTGGATGTGGCAGGTCAAGAGTATCGGCTGAGTTTCGGAAAAGATGAGATGGGGAGGCAATCAGTTTTGGTGCGACCGGGTCCTGGAATGCAAAAGCCGATTACTTTAGAGGTGTTTGGAAGAAAAGCTGTGCTTTCACCGGAGGCATCCTTGCTCGCCACAATAGGGGATGCAGACCAGGTTTTTTATGAGCCGTCCGTATGCGGGCAGGTTTATTATATTGAGGGGGTGGGTGGTGCGGGAAGTAGGGTGAGCCGTTTAGCGACACAGAAACGCGAGGTAGCGGTTTTGGCGAAACCATCCAATCCAACTGGGGCAGGCCCAGGATCACTAGCAGGCGGTCAAGCTGATGATAAAAGCATGGAAAAGGCGGGTGATGCGGTGAAGTCTGCTTTTTGTGCAGTGCTGGGACTCCCGGACAAGCAACCCAGCACGAAGGCCAAGGTCTATCGTTTGAAGGGGAATCAAGATCCTAACGAAGGTGCCTGGGGCGGTGTGGCCGCACCGGTTTCTGCGGAAGCGGGCAGACCTTAATCTAAGAGCATTCCAGCAAGGTTCGTTTTCAAAAGCCAAAAGAGAATCAGTAGAGATCTAGGGTTGGGAGATGCGCCCAAGGTAGGCGGGGTAGTCGCGGGGGCTGATGTCTGGAAAGTAAGATTGAAGAAGGGCGTTGGCTTTGCCTGAGGATGGGTGGTACGGGTTCATTGCCAAGCGAACGAGGCGGGGAAGTTGCATCGAGAGGGGGAGTTCGAGAAGTCGGTGAAATAGGCGATCCTGCACTTCGGTTCCCCAGTTGGGCTGATCTAAGATTGGGTCAAGTCGACTCCACATGGATAAAGGAGTCAGCATGGCCACCTGATCGATGAAGGGGGCTCGATCACGCTCGGGAAGATGTTGAAACACATCCAAGGCCCAACCCCAACCATTTTCCACATCTTGTGGAGCGAGAGTCATGTTAATGAGTGAATCCGCTGCATCGTCTGTGAGCGTTGTTGGAATAGGTGTTGGAGCCGTAGGGATAGGGGACAGGATTGACGTGGGATTAATGCGAATCCGGCATGCCGGGGAAAAATCCAACTGAAGGGGGGTATAATCCGGCCGGGCAATTCTACGGGGAATCGAATCCGGGGGTGGGGTGGGCGGTTTATGTTGCGGAACCTTGGCACAACCCGACAAGACTATACCCAAGACAAGGAATCCCAAACACTGGAGGGCTATGGCCAGTGTGCCTCGGTCTTTTATGTTATGCCAAGTGGTTGAGGGGAGGCCGTCTCTCTTAGAAGTTTGTATAAGTGCTGTTCGACCGGATGCATTTTACCAAATTCGTGTAGATATTGTTTGTAGGAATAGGGGTTCCATTTGTGCCGAAATTTGTATTTGTATTCACGATTCTGGTTAAGGCTGTGTTGATGCTTAACGGCAAAACCAGTTGTTGATTTAGAACCGTAGCTCCATTTGTAGACGTAGTATTCGTGCCGGAAATACTTGAGATCCTGAGCTGGAGAATTGCAGGGTAGAAGAAGTTGCTTCCGTTGGTCGAAAAAACAGTGGGAGTGTTTGAAATACCATTAGTTCCAATGTTACTGGTCGTGTATCCCACGCATATGGAGTTAAATGTTCCTACCGTGTTGGTTACCGGACTGGTCGCATTCGTTGTAACAAGGGAGTATTGACCGGCCATGTAAACGGAATTTGTTGAGTAATTAGCTCTTAAAATATAGCAGGCGTTGGAGTTACTGCTGGCCATGGTCACGGTCGTGTTGGTCAGTAAGATTTGAGGGATGGCTTGATAGTTATTGGTATTTAAAGTCCCAGGGTTCGTTTGGTAGAGGTAGATCAATGGCTGCAGACAGGTCATGACATTGTTGTTGTTGGTGTTGGTGGAAAATTGAACAGCCAGAATCCCTCGATTGGTTGCATTGTTCCAATTTGTCGGCCAACCGTATGCTTGGATATTGGTGGAAGATGGGTTTGTATTGGTTGTTAGCCCATAACTGGCCTGATACGCCGCCTGAGGACTGAAATTATACATGATCCATTGGGCCGAGGAAATTTGCGTGCAGAGTATCAAGGCACAAAAAACTGTCGTGATCTTGAGAGTGGCTGAGTTTGTTTTTTCCATATGTAACGACTATACGTTTTAGAATTTGGGGTCAATAGAAAATGCAAAGTTACTCACACGATGAGCACAAGCCATAGCATTCCCATTGACCATAGGCCACCCATATGTAGATCTTACGGCTGTGACCACTGCGTATAGGGCATCTGCACTATTGCTACCAACCATGAGTTGTATTCGGAACTGGGCTTATAGAAAGTCGGCACCGAAGCCGTGCCTCTTGATGAAAAGCCCAATTTTTTTCTCAAAAAATAGAGGGGCTCGATTTTGGGTTCAGGCTCTTTTAATTGTTGCCCTCTGGAGGATTGTTTTATTGCCTCCTGCGCTTTACGCGAACCCGACCGGTGAGCAGCTCGTAGGCGGGGCGGCAGGATTCAGCCGGCCAGATGCGGCGACTTTGATTGTGAATCAGAATACTGACCGAGCAGTGATCAACTGGAACAGTTTCTCGATCGCAAATGGAGAACTCACCCGCTTCGTCCAGCCTAGTTCGAGCTCAGCGGTATTGAACCGAGTGATTACCGCCAACCCTTCGGCGATCTATGGAACGTTGCAGGCGAACGGAAATGTTTTTTTAATTAATCCAGGCGGGGTTTTGGTGGGAGCGGGTGGAGTGGTCAACACAGCTTCTTTTGTGGCCAGCACACAAGATATCAATACGGAGGAGTTCATGAAGGGTGGACAGATGAACTTTAAGGGGAACTCGGACGCATCGGTGATCAATCAGGGAAACATCACCGCAAGAGAGGGGGACGTGTTTCTGATCGCCAAGGAGGTGAAGAACGAAGGTCAGCTGATGGCAAAGGATGGGACGGTAGGAATGGTGAGCGGAACGGAGGTGTCGCTGCAGGCGGTGGGTCAGGGAAATTACAAAGTGAGGCTGATGGCGGCAGAGACCGACTCTACTTCGCTCCGAAAGTCGCAGAGCGAGGGCGGTGCTTCGAGGGGATCTGCAGAAATTGTCAATGAGGGGGTGATTCAGGCGGCGAATGCGGTGCTGGAGGCGAAGGGGAGTTATCTGCCAATGGCGATCAAGAACAGCGGGGTGATTGAGGCTACGGGATTAGTGCAAAACGGAGATGGCAGCGTGACGTTGACAGGAGGGGAGGGAGACATTCTGAATACCGGAGTGGTGGCGGCATTGCAGAGGAGCATCGACGGGCAGAAGGAGTTGGGTGGATCGATTATGATGACGGCTAAGAACGTGACCTCCGATATCGGGTCGCTCATCACGGCTGCGGGCAAGGACGGGGGTGGAACGGTAAAGTTGCGGTCAGCAGATACCACGATCTTGCGGGGCAGCATCGAGGTAGTTGGCACTTCAGAAAGTGCAAAGGGTGGTAAGGTGCAACTTCTTGGTGAGAAGGTGGGAATGTTTGAAAGTGCGAAAGTAGATGCGAGCGGTGGGGCGGGTGGCGGGCAGGTGTTGGTGGGGGGCGATTATCTGGGCAAGAATTCTGAAGTGCCGAATGCTAAGGCGGTGGTCATGGCACCGACGGCAGAGATCCGAGCCGATGCGAAGGTCAATGGGGACGGAGGTAAGGTGATTCTTTGGTCAGACGACTACACAGGCTTTTTCGGTGAAGTCACTGCACTCGGCGGAGTGGAAGGGGGGAACGGCGGATTTGTGGAGACCTCTTCTAAAATGAATCTGCAGGCCTTCGGCGCGGTCAACGCCTCCGCCTCAAAAGGATCAGCGGGGATGTGGCTGCTGGATCCGGGGAGCATCACCATCGATTCGACGGGGCCCACCACCCCTGGAGGGTTTTCAGGTGCCAATCCGTTGGTGTTTACCGCACCAACCGATCCATCTGTGGTGCTGAATAGCGATATCACGGCTGCGCTGAATCAGGGAACCAGCGTGACGATTCAGACGGGAACGGGAGCCGAATATGACATCAGCCTCAATGCCGCCATCAACAAGACTCTGGACAATGCGACCACGCTGAAGCTGGAGGCGACGGGGAACATTACTGTAGGAGCCGACATCACCTCCATCGCTAACGAGCTAAACATGATCTTCAACGCGGATAGCAATGACAGTGGAGCTGGCTCTTTTAATCTGAATGCTAATTTATTGAGCAATGGCGGAAACGTTACGGTGACTGCTTCCGGGGTTGCATTGACTGGAACCATTAACACCCTCAAGACGTTCCAGATGCCTGTGACCGCGATCGTGGGTGGAACCTATGGCTATGATTCGATTACCGGTATTATGGGTGTTCCGGGCGTCACGGTGTTTGCCCCCACGGTACCTGGGGGGATCGCCGCCACGGCGACGGCGGTGATGGGACTGCAGATCAGCACGGATCCAACGGCTACGATTCAGGTCACAAACGGGGGATCTGGTTACGCCACCGTGAATGCTAACGGAAAGGTTAGCTACCAAACTCCGAAGGTGGTCATCAAGGCGGCTGATGGAGCAACGGGGGCGGGGGCGGCTGCCACAGCCGTTGTCGATACGGTGGTAGGAAGCGCGACCTTTGGGCAGGTGACAGGGATTCTGGTTACGCAGAGTGGAGCTGGATATACGCTGGCTCCGCAAATTACATTCCAGTCGACAGGCGGGAACCTGAGCGGCGGGAGCGGGGCTGTGGCCTCGATCAGCACGACTCAAGGATTTGAGGTTGTAAATTTGGCTTTCGACGGTGCAGGCGCCTCCGTTTCTGTTCCAAGCTACGGGGCGGGATATACGGGGGCGCCGTTTGGGGTCACTTTTGATTCCGGAACGGCCAGCGCAACCTTGGGTCTGAGCAGTGTTGCCGGGAATGTGGTGATTCAGCCTTCTGTTCTGGGTGCCACGGTCGGCGTGGGAGATGGGACGGGTTCCTTGAGTATAGACAACGGGGAAATTAATCAGATCACAGTGACTGGAACGTTGAAGAGTGGAACGATCACCTTGGGGAGTCGGGATGCGGGGGCCCTGCAGGTTGCCGGGGCGAGTGTGAATGGGACAACAAACCTCGAGTTGGTTACAGGCGGAACGTTGCAGGGAACTGCTGGGGCTCAAGCCGTGGCAATGGGCACAGGATTACTTACCTTAAACTCAGCGGGGAGCGTAACAGATACAACAGGAACGGGGGCATTGATCGTTGATACCGCCCGCGTGGCAATCAAGACGGAGGGGTCGACTATCAATCTGCAGAGTCAAAGCACGCTAACCCAGTTGGCGGTTACGACCGCTGGCACCACAACTACCCAGAATATAAATGATGGTGGTAATCTTATTTATGGAGTCACGGATTTGGTCAAGGGTGTTAATCTAAATACAACTAGCACCATCGATAATAACTCATCCTCCGTGGCTCTAACTGTGGAGAAAAACTCGTTGGATTTTAAATATGAAAACAGTGTTGGGTCAATTCTCCTTCCAGGAGGGGGAAAAGTTACCTCGCTCAGTCTTACTGATGGTGGCTCCGGTTACACAACGACCCCAGTTGTAACCCTCTCTGCGCCTGACCGAACAGGTGGCGTACAGGCGACAGCGACGGCCACATTAAATAGCGCGGGTGAGGTTATCGGTTTTACAATTACAAATAGTGGAAGCGGATATACAGCTACCCCCACTGTTACAATCTCAGAATCCTCGGGCGTGACTGCTACTGCGACGGCGAATACGGGGGGGGGCGCTCAGGTTCGCAATGTTCAAGCTGCGCCTTTAGGAGCTCCAACTACTTTTAGGGATCTTGAGCTTAGATCACCCAATGGTGACATTGAAGTTAGTGCTCAAGTTTCAATCTTTACTGGGGGCGGGAATTTAACCCTTGCCTCACAGACAATTAGCTTGGGAGGCGCAACGACTCTCGGCTCTTTAAGAACCGGCACAGCGGCACCAGCTAATGGTAATTTTTCTACTGCATATGGTGTATTAAATACATTCCAGTCCGCCGGAACAACGTTCGGCACCTACAATTCAACCACTGTAAATCCTACTGCTCAGGAGCCCGGCGATTGGGGCCAAGTCAGTGGGGTTGGTGGAGTTCTGACGCTGGAGCCTCTGTCTCCCACAGGGGCTGGGCAGGAAGTTTATATAACTCAAAATGCTTTCCTCTATCCCAATGCTTATACCATATCGATGTATGAAACGATGTTGCTTGAGGCTCCGGCGATTCGAATCGGGGGTGCTCAGGCCGGAAATATCCGCATCGAACCCTTAGATACGCAGAGAGAGCTCGTCTATACCGTAGCGGGACAGGCCACAGACGTCGCTTACATTCCTAGGTATTTCGAGAATCCTTTCTTTGACGCATCCGTGCCCACTGGTGACAGTATTCCAACCGGTGTTAACGTAAGCGGTGTTTCACATGTTGATGGCGTTTCCGTTAGCCTAGTTTCCGGCCGCGGAGGGGTGAGTAATCAGCCCGATGCCGATATCAGCGTCACCACCTTGGGGATGACCGGAGTCGATGAGGCACTCTTCGATGGGCGGGGAGGAGCCAACGCGACCTATGCAGCATCCGAAAGCGGGTCAGATATTTTCCAAATCGCCGGGCGTACGGGTAGAACGGTCTTAGATCAAACGATAGGGAACGGTGGCGACTACAGTTTCTACATTGGGGGTGGTATCAGGGTGGTGGATGGTCGAACGGTGACGGGTGGTGCCTCCTCTCTAACATCTTCATCGGCCGCAACCGCTGCCACGACTGTTGTAGGGGGTCAGGTGGTGTCGATTGCACCCGTATCAACCGGGTATCAGTATAACTATGACCCAGTGGTCACGGTGTACGGTGGCGGGATTCAGGAGGCGAGTGCCAGGGCTTTAGTGAGCTCGGGCAAGGTGGATAGGGTGGTTCCGCAGATTATCGGATTAGGCTACACCAGCGCCCCGCTGGTGACTTTGCGTGGAGGAGGTGGCAGTGGTGCAACCGCCACAGCATTTGTCAATAGTCTGGGCCAGCTTTCTCCGTTCGAGGTAGACAGCACTCCCACCTACAGTTATGCCCCCACGATCCAGATCTTCGGCTCGGGAACTGGGGCAGTCGCACGACCGATTTTGAGCAACGGAACAAGCGGAACTTTGACGGGAGTTCAGATTGTGGATCCGGGAGTGGGTTACAAAACAACGATTGATGGGAAACCTCCCATATCGGCGATTGTTTTGAGCGGTGGGGGTGTTTCCAATTCTCAAAATCAGGCGCAGGTTCGCCTCGCTACCGGCTATGACCCCAACTCCACCGGGGGTCAGATCACCCCGATTTATGTCACACCTCCGAGCACTGTTCCTGGTGAATATACTGCTTATACTTCTGAACCGACCGTCACCTTGAGTGGGGGGGGGATTCAGGTAGCGCAGGCCAAAGCGATAGTGGATGTCGATCTGGGTTCAAACACCCGGGGGCAGGTGATCGGGTACCAGATCACCAATCCTGGACAGGGATATAAAACGGCCCCAAGCGTGGCGGTCGGGCAAGGACAGGCCTTTGGAAATTTCGGGGAGTACGGGATCAGCACTGAGCAGGTGGATCAGAACCGTTCTTCCGGGAACATCTTGGTGGAAAATATTGGAGCGCTGAACGCCCGAACCGGACAATTGTTGGTGAATGCACCGATTCGGACCGGGGATGCGTTGGGTGTGGGGGGTTTAAATGCGACATCAGGCTCCATCTTGCTCAATATTGGTGCGCAGATAGTTGCCAATCCCGACTTGCAGGCAGATGGCGTTCTGATCACCGGGGATGCGAGCATCGTCGGATCGACAGGCTCCTATGGGAATGCCTCATCCGGAAGTATTACGATCACGGCGTATGGGACAGCGAACACATCGGATAGTTCCCTACAAAAGTTAACGGGATCAAGCGGGTTGCCCATTCAGATAGGGACTGCGGCGGGCGGTATAAACAATATTGCGGGTTCCCTCAATGCCAGAGCTACAGACCGGTTGACCGATGTGAATGGGGCTGGAGATCTTTTGATCTATGCCCCGGCACCGGGTGAGATCGAGACGGCGGCCGGCGGCCAGCCGATTGATCCGAACCACCCCACCACCGTCCCGAGAACCAGTAATGACCTTTACTTGTCGGGTCTACAGACGGATTTGACCTACACAGATAGTGCGGGCGTAACACATGATGATGAGTCCTTGGTCACGGTAGAAGTCGGTGCTTTTGAAGGAAAATTAACCCTCCTCCAATATGCGCCCAGTCAGGCCACCGCTACCCTAGGGGTGACTACGAGTGGTAGCTCCAGCGGAACAGTTACTTTGATCACCCCTTCGCTGGGAGGCGCCCTTTATAGTGCCGCTCCGACGGTTGTGATCACGGGTGGCGGGAATATTCAGGCGGATGCCACGGTATCTGTGTCCGGTGGGCAGGTCACCGGAATCAGTGTGGTCAGCGGTGGTTCAGGTTATAGTGCCACCGGTAGTTCGGTGAGCATTACTGGCGGAGGGGGAACAGGGGCGGCCGCCTCGGTCACGGTGGAGAACGGAGCGGTCACGGGCATCACCATGACCAACTTGGGTTATGGTTATACCAGTCTGCCCACGGTGACTTTGAATTCACCTCCCGGAACTGCCACGGCGACGGCAAATCTGACCGACGGGCAAATCACCAGTTACACCATCACGAACCAGGGCTCTGGCTATAGTTCGGCTCCTGCGGTTTATCTTCAGACATCAGCCGATCCCTATAATTTGGACGTCGACAAGTTGTTGCTTGCGGCCGATCGCTTTTCAATCCTGCCTAACGCGTCCAGCTCCGTGCTGATCACCGCCGCAACAGCGGTGGTGGCTCCCTATACCAACCAGAGGCCGGTCGACCTTGGAACCGATACAACAGGGAGCACTTCGTTTCTCTCAGCCGATCTACTTCGCTTTGCGGTGAATGATCTGGTGCTTGGGCGTCGGCAAGCGACGGAACCCAGCGTGGGGGCGGGAGTGATTACTATTTCTCAGGCAGTGGCGGCTAGTTCGCTAAGAATCGCAAACGGCATTACCTTGGCTGGTACACGGCAGATCAAGGATAAAGGGGAAACCTTTGGATTGGCTTTTGAAAATGTTGTCTTGGATGCGGGGGGTGAAGTCTCTTTGACCGGAACGGGAAACCAGATTCACTACTTTTCGGGAGTGATTCGGGATAGCGGTTTGGTGGAAAACGCCACCTTTACTTTGAGTTCCAGTCTGACGACCTCCGGCACAGCCACACTGCCTTTGACGATCGGTGAAGTTTTTGTCGACGCAGCTTTTGGGACTGGTCAGAGGTTTTACCAAGGGATCACCACTCAAAATGGAGATATTCGGATTTTTGCCGACCAACTCCAGCAGACGCGGGTGGTTGGTTTCCTGGATACGACCGGGGGTGGGGTATACGGCTCCGGGGGACTCGGGGCGAACACGGCTCAAGTGACCCTTGCGCCGTTGACGGCTGGGACCGGAATCAATCTTTATGCCACATCTCCAAGCTCCTCGTCCGTATTGGGGTTGAGGATCGGAAATCCCCAGGCCTTAGGGTTAGAGCTAGTGGAGTCCAAGGGGTTGGTGATCGGGTCTGGATCTTTACGTGATATTCAGGTCACTGATGGAGGCTTTGGATACCAAGCACCTCCGGGAGTAACAGGGTCACCTCCGGCAGTAACCATCACAGGCGGAGGTGGCACGGGGGCAACAGCAGTTTCAGTCTTATCCGACACTGGCTATTTGGTGAACGGGGAGACCTACTATAAAGTTACGGGGGTGCGGATTACGAATCCCGGCACGGGTTATACTTCGGCACCAGAAATAGTAATAGCTGACCCTGTTTTTGGAGCGAACACGGCGAAGGCAACGGCCACAACTGGGGCGGCTGGGGCGATCACGTTGAACAGCAATCTGGAATTTAACTACCTGCAGTATCCTAATGCGCCCTACCAGGTGACCTTGGCTAGCGGTTCTACGGGGTCTATCTCGGCACAACAAATTAGTTCAAGTTTAGGTGATATTGCCTCCAATTACTACCGAGTGAGGGTGGGAGCTTTGACCTTGTTTGACGCCGGAGCGGTTAGTTTGCCCGGATATAACGATGTGGACGTACTCTCTGCAATTTTGACGGGATCGGGTACGGCCTCGAATCTATCGTTTACCGACATTGATGCGATTCAATTGGCGAATCTGAAGATTCCCGGAAATCTGACGATCAATGCTGCCAAAAACATTGGCCAAGTGGCCGGCACAACTGCGGATATTGGTGGAGTCATCTCGCTAAAGAACGTATCCGGAGGGATAAAGCTTGAAACTGCCGGCGCAATGGTCTTGGGGGATGTTACCGCCGGATCGGGTGGAGCCCTGACACTGACTTCTAACGGATCCATGTCGCAAAAGAGTGGAAAGGCGATCACTGCTGGAGATGCAACCTTAACGGCTGTTGCTGGGTCAATCATCCTTGAAAATGTCGGTGATGCGAAATCTGACCCTATCGTCCCTGGTAATGATTTTTCGGGAACCTTGAATCTTTATAACTCGGGGGCCAATTCGATCTCCGTTAGCGATATCAATAGTCTAACGATTGGAACCCTCCAGATGGCTTCCTTTGATCAGATTCCTGTAGCGACGGATTGGGGATCCGCCTTGGCGACGATCGACACCGCATCGGGGAGTTCGACTTATGGTCAGGTAACAGCACTTACGCTGACCAACCCTGGGGCTGGCTACGCGACCACGCCGAAAGTGACGATCGACGGGGGAAGCGGATCGAAAGCTACCGGGACGGTCACGGTGGACTTGGATAAGACCAGTCCTTTTTACGGAAAGGTCACAGGGATCACCCTGACCTCGGGAGGCTCGGGCTACACCTTTGCCCCGGCGGTCACTTTGGGAACAGCAGTCACCCTTACGGCTGGTGGAAGCATGTCATTCAACTCGTCTCCCTATCAGATTCCGGGTGCTATGGTGCTTCTGGCAGAGAGTGCAGATAATCCCACTTTGGTCACCTTAACTGTTCCTGAGGGTGGTTTAACCGTGGGAACAGGGTATTCGAGTTTTGTGACTTCAGGTTCGATTGTGGTTGGTAACACAATTCAGTCCGGCGGGTATTTAAACATGACCAGCGAAACTCTGGCTTGGGGGGATACAGCAACTACTCCCGTAGTTCCGCCAATTATATCCGCAGTACAAGCGGTGCAATTGCAACCCTACCGGACGGGGGATGCACTGGGGGATAAACCACCCACGCAAGGTCCTTCTGTGAGTATTGATCTAGCGGGTCCGTTGCCTGGAGAGTATGGAGTGACCGCAGCTCAACTGCAGGCCCTGGATGTGTCGGGGGGTATGGTGATTGTGGGTAACTCTAAAAGTACGGGAGGAATAAATATTGGGGCAACTGGGGCGGTGAATCTGAGTGGTATAAACTACTCCCTTGGTTTGGCTGGGTTGAGTGGCGGAGTTAATTTTTATGATACCCTTACGCTGCCTGCAGGTAGCACCTTCGATCTGAACACGGGATTAAGTGTGGTGAACGGCTTTACCACAGTTGATCCCTCCATTTCAAAAATTCCTGATATCAAAATACTTAACGGAACGCTGAGTTTTAGTTCCAGCGGTGGGGTGGGGTCGCTGGGGCAGTTTCTTTATACCAATGTCGGTTCCTTCGGGGCCAGCGCGATCACCGGGTCTGTTTATCTGGATAACTCGACTGCCGCGACGGATACTGAGATTACCGGTGCGTTTACGGTGAGCGGTTCAAATAGTGATTTTAACTTAATTTCTGGGGGTGGGATCACCGCCCATTCGGCGGTTGTTGTGGGAGGGCAGAGCTTCTTTACGGTCGCATCAGGATCGTCCGCCGATTTCGTGGCGGACAACTCCAGTAATGGTTTCTCTGGTCTAGTCACTCTGGCAGGCCCCTTGGGGAATGTGACGATTAACAACAGTGGAATGTCTTTGTCACTGGCTGACCTGAATATTAGTGGTAATTTTTGGTCGCAAGTAACCAAAGGTGCGCTGGTTCTTGGGAATACCGTGGTGAGCGGGATATTCCCAATACAAAATCCACCGCCTTATGCTAATTTCGATGTCAAAGCCGTCGGGATCAGTGCTTCGTCTTTAATCGTAGGAGGGACGACGCGATTGGAAGCGGGAACGGGGGATATTTCCATGATTAGTAGCGCGAACGACTTTGGGGACATTGTGACGATTAAATCATCCGCCAATACCAGTCTTTTCATGCCTAACAACACAAGTCGCTACCTAGGGGCGGTACAGGCCACGGGGACATTCCTTCTGTCGACCTTTGGTTCGATGGTGTTTCCTTGGGATGGATTGGCCACAGGGAACTTTGACCTCAAAAGCTCCCAGCTTTCGAATTTCAATGTTGGAACCTTTTCCGCAAGCGCCAGCTCCAACATCACCCTTCCCCAGGACTTCTCCTTTACCGGAATTCCTAATCTAATTCTTACAGCTGGTGGATCGATCCAAAGCACGGGAGCTATCCAATCTTCGGGGGTAGGGATGAATGCAGGCTCGTCTATTGATTTGAGTGGAGCGATCTATACGTCCACTCTGAACCTAACAGCGGGTGGATCGATCCAAAGCACGGGAGCTATCCAATCTTCGAGGGTAGGGATGAATGCGGGCTCGTCTATTGATGTGAGTGGAGCGATCTACTCATCCAATCTGAATGTGACTACTGGCACGTATGCGACCCTTTTGGGTCGGAATAAAATTTCCAACTTAGGAAATGTTGTGACCTCGGCTGGCAACTTTAGCTTCTTAAATGTTCAAGGTCTCAATTTGGCAGGAACGGTTTCCGTGGCTGGAACAGCGGATCTGACGGTGGCTGGACAGTTCTATAACTCCTCCGGCCAAGCTCTTCCCTTTGCCGGAACGACGGGACGGGCGGTCGTCCGCTCTCTCTCGATGATGGGCGGGTTGCCGAATCAGATATCGGCCCTGGCGGGTTTCACTCCCAGCTACAACTTTACGGATCCAGGAACTTCGAGGGCGATGATCTATGCGGTTTCACCTTTGGCTCAGTTCGCTCCGAATGGGACGACCATTGCGGGAGTGGATTTGGGTGGAACGCAGACGGGGGGAGGTCAGTTCAATACCTTCCTCACGGGTAGCGACAACCTCAATTGGATGATTTCAGATTTCGGCCGCTTTGATATGCCAACAGTGAAGCCGAGCGGGATGGATTACATCCTTTATCCACAGAGGGTGGAACCTGAGACGAAGACCTTGCCCGCGGCAACACTGGGCCAGCTGGAGCGCGAGTTGGGTAGGCCGCCTACTTTGGAAGAGATTCAAGCGAGAGAGGTGGCGGTACGTGAAGCGGCAATGGTTCGAAGCGGAGCCATTCTGGAGCGGAGCAGCTTTGATGCGGTGGAGGATGAGGTGGAGGATGAGGTCGATAAGAGGGAAAGCGCGGAGGTTCCAGTGCAGGTAATCGATGGGGGCAAGCCGCAAGCAGGGGGACCCTCCGTCGCGCCTGCCCCGCTGAGCGGAGGCGCTATGGAGGGCTTAGGGCCGCAGGCTAGGAAGACGCAAAGCGTGAAGCAGGGGGCGAATGGGCCGATTTTGAGGTCGGGTCCGATTCGGTCGGTTGCTCATCTTCGTCCTGCGGAGCCTTCTCAGAGTGGGAATATCAGTGAATCTTCAGCGCAGGCATTAAAGCTAGATGCAAAGAGTGTGATGGAGCAGGAGCGGGCGAGTGCGGAAGTGGGGATTGCTCCTCCGATTGCATCGGGGAGATGATGGGGGGAGGGATTTAAGGCTTTTTTTTTAGATGGGGGGGCATTGGTACGGACGAGCGTCCCGCTCGTCCTAGGATGACCGGGGACGGTCATCCGTACCTCGGGAAGTGAGTCCTAGGATGACCGGGGACGGTCATCCGTACCTTCCTTCTGGAGACCAGCGATGGGGCCAGTGTTCAGGTTGAGAAACGAAGCCGGCACGAACGGGATTCATTTCGATATATTTCCATTTTTCGGTGAGTGATTCTGATCGGCGGATTCGATGGTCAAAAAATCCATGGTGCCAGCGAATGCCTAGATTCTTGGCCAAGTAGGATTTCCATGAGGCGATGACTTTGGAGATCTTTAGTCTTTCCGGAACCTGAATCAGTGCGTGCAGATGATCCGGCATTAAAAGAATCAGGGCACATTGCCAGCGATGCAGGCGATGATATTCCTCTGCACTCTGTAGAATTAAGTCGGATCTCTCTGGCAGACAGAGTTGGTTAAGATGTTTGGGGCGGGTGCAGATGGTGATGAAGAATTCGGGATAGTCCACCCAGTCAGGGGTTTCGTGTTTTAGCCAGATTCGCACATAAGATATGACTGCATGTTAGGCGAAAGGATGCGGGGAGTGATGGAAGTATAAGCGAATTGAATGGGGTACGGACGAGCATCCTGCTCGTCCTAGGATGACCGGGACGGTCATCCGTACCTTCGGAGGGGCGTAGAGTTTAAAGTAGAGAGCTTGTTTGGTACGGACGAGCATCCTGCTCGTCCTAGGATGACCGGGGACGGTCATCCGTACCTTCGGAGGGGCGTAGAGTTTAAAGTGGGGAGCTTGGTACGGACGAGCGTCTCGCTCGTCCTAGGATGACCGGGGACGGTCATCCGTACCTTCGGAGGGGCGTAGAGTTTAAAGTAGAGAGCTTGTTTGGTACGGACGAGCATCCTGCTCGTCCTAGGATGACCGGGGACGGTCATCCGTACCTTCGGA
>Ga0114979_10000570_pt1 | contig 24222 bp, 21 predicted proteins | sample S_140625_EF_Meta_FD_87315 | JGI IMG/M metagenome (GOLD analysis project Ga0114979, IMG submission 87315) | Freshwater microbial communities from Lake Simoncouche, Canada to study carbon cycling - S_140625_EF_MetaG | ecosystem: Environmental > Aquatic > Freshwater > Lake | place: Lake...
AAGCTTGCAAGAAATTCAAGATATCCTTTTGCTTGTCATCTTCAATGTCCAAAACAATATACTCAGTTATTTGCTTATCACTCATGATACCCAGTGCTCTGAAAAGCACATACAGTTCAATTGGTTGTTTAATACGAGGAATCGTTATAAATAGACCATGACCAAAACCGTTGTTCTTGCTTGCAATCATCATCTCAATTTGCTTTGGTGAAATACACTTGAAATCGGGGACAGACTTTATTTCGGCAAACCAACTCCACTTTGTAGTGTTCTTTCCATCAAAACAGTAGACACGATTTTCCGCAGCACGCTCTTGTCCCAAAACAGTCTTCTCAGAACCCTTGATAATAAAGTATCCACCAGAATCCATAGAACACTCACCAGTGAATTGGTTACTGATGTGCTTGTTCTGAGTCAAGACACAAACAGAAGACTTCAACATGATAGGCAACTTACCAATGTTGATTTTGGGAAGTGTCTTCTCAATGGTCTTGGGGTTCTCCATATTTTCAGTGTTGCGAACAACATATTGAATATTGATGTCAACAGTCATTGTGGAAGCATATGTGAAATTACGCAACTTGGCTTCCTGAGGCAACATCATTTTGGTTGCACCATTATTTTCATGAATCTGTGGAGGATACAACTTAAAATTCGTAAATGAAATGAATACTTCCAAGAAATACTTATCTTTATCTTGCACATAATCATTGTCTGAATGAATCACAACAGGGTTAAACATTTGAATCGTACGTTGAATCTGGTAATTCACAAAGTGATTATATGATTCAATCTGGTGACGAACAAGACGCTCCAAGTGTTGGCCATCAAAGTAGGATTCAATGATATGATATGGCTCTTCAACGAAATCACCCATGTGTTCTAGAACAGCACGCTCGGTCTCTGAAATCTTGGCATGAATCTCATCAACCTTTTTCTGTATCAGTTCCTCTTCCTTTATCAATCGTTTTAGGTCTTCAGTAGTTTCTGATGGCTTTATCATATGAGAGTCACGCAATACCAACTTCTTCTTGGAACCCTTTTTCGGCAAAATATCTTCTACCGTTTTTGCCTCCAAATAACCCGAAGAGCCATCCGCTGATTTCATTTCATAATTCATCATTATCTGTTGATACAGATAAGTTAATATATTATTGAAATCAATTTTTTAACTGGTTTAGTAAATATACTTTTTGATATAATAATGATTATGTTAAAACAGATAAAAATAAGCACACAGTATAGAAAATATGACGAAAGATAAAATAAAAAAATCAAATAAATTTATAGATTTCTTGGATAGTTATGATAAAACGAATGATTTTAATATGATAGATTACACAATGATGTCTGTTTTAATTAAAGACCATTTTAATAATTCAAAAATTGGAGATAAAAACTTATTGGGACCGTTGTATAAAATCACGTCAATTAATGACGCTTCTTTAAATTGCCTAATAGACCATTCTCACTCTACATCTATTTGGAATAATATGAATACAACTCCATATAGTTTATTTGAAAGCCCATATTTTATGTGGCAAAACCAACATGAAGTTACGATAGATTTACTTAAACTTAAAGACTTTAAAAAAGAGTTAACCGCAAAAACTCCTTCGCCTACAAAGTTTGAAATAATAGATGCTTGTGTAACTTCATTGGCAGATTTAATTAGTATAGTAGAGAACAATGAATATCGTTCAGACACTGAGTACAATATTGATTTGAAATCATTACATAATATTAAAGCTGAACTTATTGACTTGAATAATATGATTGGAATGGAAAATATGAAACAATCTGTTGTAGACCAACTGCTTTATTTCGTTCAGAACCTGCATGTGGGAAAGGATTCGGGTGATTTTAAACATACTGCAATTTATGGACCACCCGGAACAGGTAAAACAGAGATTGCTAAGATTGTTGGGAAAATGTATTCTAAGATGGGTATTTTGAAAAACAATATTTTTAAGAAGGTAACACGCAGTGATTTAATAGGAGGCTATTTGGGTCAGACAGCAATTAAAACTAAAAAGGTAATTGATGAATGCATGGGTGGTGTTCTTTTTATTGATGAGGCATATTCATTAGCAAATGGAGAAAGAGAAGACAGCTATTCTAAGGAATGTTTGGATACGATTTGCGAATCGTTAAGTGACCATAAGAATGATTTTATGGTTATTATTGCAGGATACGAAGACGAATTGAATGAAACCTTTTTTAGAGTAAACAAAGGGTTGCAATCACGGTTTATTTGGCGTTTTACTATGGATGAATATAGCTCACCCGAATTAATGAAGATATTCAAGAAAAAGGTCTCTGACCAAGAATGGCAGTTTGAAGATGATGAACTAATAAAAGAGCGTTGGTTTAATGACCGTAAGGATAATTTTAAGAGTTTTGGACGTGATATGGAGTTGTTGTTTACTTACACTAAGATTGCTCATGGTCGTCGCATCTACGGTAAAGACAAAGATTGCCGTAAGAAGATTTCAATGGATGATATCAATAAGGCGTATGATGTATTTTTGAAGAATAAGAACATTAAGAAACCGAAGGTGATTTATGGATTGTATACATAGAAGCCGTATTTAGGAAAATATTAGTTTTAAATATATATTATATATTTAAATCAAGATGTCGGAACAAAAGAAAATTAACATAGATATGAATTTATTTAAAGTATCCAATAATAAAACTCGTAAAAAAAACCCAGGTGAGAAAAAAGACGGGGGGATAAAGATAAAACAACCATCTCAAAAAAAGAAGAACGAAACTTTAAAAAAAAATTCAATATTGAAAATGATCCGACAGCACCAACAAGAGCGTTATAGTAATCTGTTTGACGAAAAGAAACCAACTATAAAATCAGACGAATCTACCAATTTTAATAAAGAATTTGAGGAAGCACAGAAGTTTATGCAGAATTTAACAGAGAAAACTGCTGTATCGGCACCCAAAAACAGTACATTAAAACAATATCCCACGACTCAAATGAATTCTTTACTTTATAATCCTATTGTTGATACTTTCACAAATCCTATAAAAGATGTTACCAGCAGTGTTATGAACCCAATGTCCACACATAACGAACCATCTATGGTTTTAAAACCAGTATTTAATAATCCTATCCATACACCACCACAATTTGGTTGTTTAAAAAATGGTCAGTTGCCCACTTATAGAAATTATATGAATAAAACACAGAAAGCTTTTCAACCACACATAAATATTGGAGGCTCAACAAATACCGTTACTCCAATTCCTCCGCCAAAAACTTTTACTGAAACCCGAAATGAACATGTAGAAAACAGATTAAAAGAAAGTATGAATAGAGTAAATCAAATGAAACAAGTGGAGGAAAAAATACAACAATTACGAAATTCTAAACCTAAGAAAATGAAACGAAAGAAAACAATAAGAAGAACGTACAAGGTGGGTAAATCAAAGATAGCACCAAAAGTGTCAGTATTGGTTTCAAATAAAACAATACGAAACAATATATCCACAAAAGCACAGTTATTGAAACAGACTCCTATAGAAGAGGTTAAAAAACATTTAATAAAATGTGGTTTAATAAGAGTTGGAACTATAACTCCAAATGACGTTTTGCGAAAAATGTATGAGAGCTCTATTATGATGTGCGGTGATGTGCATAATCATAATCCAGACTATTTGCTTTATAATTTCATAAACGGAGCCAAATGATTATAATTTCTTTGCGCTTATAATGTTTGGAAACAATCCTAGAATTGGTACTCTGTATCCATATCCAGTTATTTTATAGCTTTTTTCAGCATCAAGTTGAGTATACAATTCGGCGCTGTTAAAGAAAAGATAATAAAAAGAATTTGATACTGAATAAACCGTTCCGTCATGATCGGCAACTACGTTTGTGCCATATTTTCCTCTCAAACTGTTAACTTCTTTTACGCGAATGGTCTTTTCAAACCTTGTTCCGTAAGCATAAATTGCGTTTAATACTAAAAATGTGACAATAAGTATGATGTAATACTTGTATTCACCTAAATTAGAAATAATTGCCGACACAGATTTCATTTATATATTATACAACGTAATTATTTTACAAACGTACCAAAATAAAAATATTAGTAAATTCTATAGAATAATGGCAAGAGGCGGCTCAAGAGGTTCAATGGGTGGAAATGGAGGAATAGGAGGTACAGGCGTTTTTGGATTATTTGGTTCTACTGTAACTTGTAAAAGTGAAGACAATAGTTATTATTGTTGGTTCGTTAAATTTTTTAACGTGCTAATAATGAGTATTGTGATATTTTACATTATTTATTTAATTTATTATTTTGTTTTCCCCATGTTATTTAGTAAAAAACGTAGATAAATAAACTGTTTTAAAGTTGCTTGGAAGGAAGTACCCATGCTTTCAGAAACAAGAAAGAGACAGCAACACAACAAATTGTATTCAGGCAAAACAAACCATGGTTGTGATGTGGTTTAACTATTGTTATTGATGGTTTATTTTTTTCAACGCTTTTTTTGTATTCACCACGTTCCATATTGTGGGTTGTTAAAAGTGTCCCGTTATCAATGTCTACAAAATGTCCATAATCATTCATTTCTGTCACTTCGTAGGCTAACATTTTCATTTATTATTTTTTGTTATATTATATCCAAATATGTTTTAAATCAATTTTTTAAAACATATAAACCCAACTACGGTTAGATATTAGCTAAATGTCCAAGTCTAAAAAAAAAGTAGAGATTGAAGATAAATTACATCATGAATACGCAAAGTATAGTAAAGAAAACGAAGAAAAATATGGGAAAAAAACAATGGTTCTTTTACATAACGGAAAGTTCTTTGAAGTATATGGCGTTCAATCTTTGGAAACTGGAGAATATCAAGATAGCAAAATATTGGAATTTTCGGATACATGCCAAGCAGTAATTGCACCCAGGCCTGGTGTTATGGAAAGGTTTGGAAGGGTTGTAATGGCTGGTGTTCCGACAGTTCAGTTGGATAAATATTTGCAAATATTGCTTGATGCTGGTTATACTGTGTGTGTTTATTTACAAGAAAGTGAACAAGAGAAGGGTAAAAAATTCAAGCGTTATTTAGATAAGGTATATTCTCCAGGAACCTTTATTTCATGTGAAACTGACATTTCTCCTAGGATTACAAATAATATAATGTGTGTTTGGATGCATTTGGCCAAACCTCTATCAAAAGCTAGTGTCTCTAGAATTAAAGATACCATTACTTATGGAGTTTCTGTAGTTAATATTTTTACAGGAAAATCCGCTATTTTTGAAAGCCAAAGTCCTTTCATAATGACGAATACTACATTTGATGAGTTGGAACGTTATGTGTCCGTTTATTCTCCAAGTGAGGTTATTGTATTGTCACCGTTTGATACAGCGGACATACAAAAAATAGTTCAGTATACTGGGATAAAAACTCACACTATTCATAAAGTTGACACTAGAGATGTGTCTAACCAAAAAGTAGTAAATTGCGAGAATCAAAGATATATAAAACAGATTTTAACGTCATTTTACAATGAAGAAACGTTTGATTTATGCAGCGAATTTCATGAGAACATTATGGCAACACAATCGTTTTGTTTCCTATTGAATTTTATTCAAGAGCATAATCCAGATTTAGTCCGCAAGATTAGCATTCCTACATTCAATAATACATCTGACCGTATGATTCTAGCAAACCATACACTTATGCAACTTAATATTATTGACGATGGAAACCATAACCATGGACAATATTCGTCCGTTTTGTCATTTTTAAATAAGTGTTGTTCGTCTATTGGAAAACGTAAATTGCAATACCAGATTACGAATCCTACATTTGATGAAGATTGGTTGAATAAAGAGTATACTATGATATCTAAAACACTTGATAATTATGTTATGGTAGATGCGTTTCGTAAAATTCTATTAAAAATAAAGGATGTTGAAAAGATAATAAGGCAGATTGTGATAAAGAAGATATACCCATCGTCTATTGCAAATCTTTTTAAAAGCATTGATGGTGTGAGTCAAATAAATATGTGTTTATACGAATTGCCAGATACGTGCGATTATTTATGCAGCGAATTTAATCATAACCAAAACCAAACTTCTTATAACTATGTAGATTCAACGTGCTCAAAAGTTAACGAGTTTATAAATAAAAATCTCATTATTGAAGGTTGCGAAAAAACATCCTCCATGACTACATTTGAACATAATATTATACAACGTGGGGTTTCTGAGAAATTAGACACAGCGAATGATGAATATACAAAGTGTAAAGATACATTTGTAACGATTCGTAACTATTTAAATGAACTTATGCAGAAGAATGAGAAATTATCCGTTCCGGATTATGTCAGTATGCAAAAGAAAGAGAAATCTGGAGAATATTTGCAAATAACAACTGTTCGTTCAAAAAAATTACAGACGCTTTTAACTGGAATTATTTCACACAGTACATCGCAAGGAAAAGTTACCCTAGAAAATAACGTTACTATAAACCTTTCTGAAATAAAATTCAAAAGTGCTGGCTCTTCTTCAAGCACCATGGATATTGAATCTCCTCAACTCATTCAATTAAATAAGAAAATGCTTGTATTAAAAGAGACAATTAATACATTGATTAGTGAAGCTTATCTGAAGGTATTAAATGAATTGGAAAATAATTGGCTAAACGATATTGAAAATCTAACAAACTATATTGCAAAAGTGGATGTTTTACAATGTAAGACTTATTTGGCAAAACAATATAATTATTGTAAGCCTGATATTGATTCGTCTTCTGAATCTGCATACGTAAATGTCTCTGACATGCGTCACTGTCTTATTGAACATATACAACAGAATGAAATATACGTGACAAATGATTTATGTTTGGGTCGAGATGAAAACGGAGTTTTACTGTACGGTACAAACGCTGTAGGAAAAACTAGTTTAATAAGAGCTTTGGGTGTTTCAGTAATAATGGCGCAATCAGGTATGTATGTTCCATGTTCTAAATTTATTTATAAACCTTACACTGCTATTTATTCCAGAATAATAGGTAATGATAATATTTTTAAGGGTCTCTCAACATTTGCAGTAGAAATGTCTGAACTGCGTGTTATTTTAAAGATGGCTGATGAGAATAGTTTGATTTTGGGAGACGAATTGTGCTCGGGGACTGAAACTGAATCTGCGCTTAGTATTTTTTGCGCTGGTTTAATGCAATTAACACAGAAACAATCATCTTTTATTTTTGCAACGCATTTTCACGAGATTCTTAACTTTGAAGAGATAACAAAATTAACTAGTGTTGTGACTAAACACATGGCAGTTCATTATGATAGAGCTCTTGATTGTTTGGTTTATGACCGTAAACTTAAAGATGGATCTGGTCCTAGAATATATGGACTAGAGGTTTGTAAATCATTGTATTTGGAAGACGAATTCTTAGAGAAGGCATATGCTTTGCGAAACAAATATTACCCTGAAACAAAGGGTCTTTTATCTAGTCCAGGAACTGTTTATAACGCAAGGAAATTAAAAAATGTGTTGTGTGAGAATTGTGGTATTAATAAAGCAGAAGAAGTTCATCATTTACAGCAGCAAAAAGATGCAAATGACAATGGGTTTATTGGGTCATTCCATAAGAATCATCCAGCCAATTTACAAAATATTTGTCAAGAATGTCATGACAAAATACATGCAACCAATGACGCAAAAACTGTTGTCCGCAAGAAGACTACCAAGGGTTTTAAAACGATGTAGACTTATTGTCTTGATTATTGTCTTGGTTCAGCAATGCATTCATTGCCTTGGTTCATTGCCTTGGTTCAGCAATGCATTCATTGCCTTGGACAATTACCATAACACTTGCTTTGATAATAATAAAAGTCTCTATTAGGTATTAATGTATTGCTATAATGGGATTTCATTTTGGGACCATTTTGTGTGCCACTTACGCATTTTGCGCCACCCAACAAAACACAACAGTTTGTAGAAGCACATACATTGGGATCCATACGTTGACATGCTTGCTCCAATTGGTCTGGATTATTTTTATAGTAATTACATACACCCCCTTGAATTGATGATGTTTCAACCATTGGTTGTCCAATAAACATATTCGCAGTCCTGCTTAAATACACACTGTCTTCATAATTTGGAACATATGTTAATGAACCATAAATGTAATCCTGAGGTTTATAATAAGTTGGTTTTACACCCAAACCTGTTGGTGGAATTGCAGTAACGTTTCCCTTTTTATCTGTTATATATGACGTGCCTGATGGATTGCCATATTTGTCTTTTTCAGCTAAATAATCGTCATGAAATTGAACGTTTACATTATTGCTTATGTCATTATAACCTTTTTTGAATCCATCGTATTTATATTCGTTTGTTGAAACCTGATATTCGTTTACAGCAGAAACGGCGGCAACACTTGGATCAGGGGCAGGTGCTGTGCTCGTCTCTACAGGAGTTTCTGCTGCGTATCCAGAAGGAGCTCCTTGCACCATAGTTGCATCTTGAGCTGCTGCTGCCACAATATTTTGTTCGTTTTGGACTAGTCCAAACATTCCAAGACCTTCTTTAAAATAGTAATTGTATAGTTCTTTAGCTAAATAGAATATTGCAACAAACAATACTATTATGCTAAAAATATAAATCGGTTTAGACATTCTTTATAATATCGTAATATTTTGTTATAGATGAAAAATTGAAAATATATAAAAGAATATACGTATATTAATTATAGAGAACAATGATTATTCCAGTAAAGTGTTTCACGTGCGGTATGGTCCTTGCTGACAAATATAGGTATTTTCAAAATGAAGTTAGAAAAATTAAACTGTCGCAAGGGATGGATTTAGAAAAGGTTACATATTTAACTAAAAATAAAGTAGACAAAACGCCAGAGGGTACCGTATTGGACGATTTAGCATTAAACAACGTTTGTTGCAGAAGACATATGTTGACACATGTTGACATTGAATAGAATAATAATTGTTTATTGTAACTGTTTAATTTTTTTATCAATTTAGTATATAGATGAGCAGGGCCAAGAATAATAGAAAAACTAAAGGAAAAGTAGCTTATAAAAAAAGAGGTACTCGTAAAAATAGAAAGGGTACTCGTAAGCTTAAAGGTGGTTGTGGTTGTAACTCTGGACTAATTAAGGGTGGCAATATAAATCCTCCCAGTTTTGATGGTAATTTGCCAATTCGTTATTATTATGGTCAAAATGATTATCAAAATGACCCAACAGCCCCAAATGCTATTGAGAGCGCAAGAAACTTGCCAGGAATAATTAAAGGGGGTAAGCGACGTAACAATAAAAATAAAAAGATAAAGGGGGGCGATATGTTGTTGGGATCAGCATATTCAAATAATCCATTTGTGTCGTTTGGTACTACCGATGGCGCCAGAAACGCTGTTGATGTATTATATGGAAGTACAACAACAAACCCTTCTGTTTACAATCAACCTACATTAAATGGGCATACTTCAAATAATCCACCTTTAGCATAAATTTCTTAATGATTATATATAATGGCGATTGCAATTGCAGGTTTGAAAGACCTATGTACTCCCGCTTCTTTGTATTTGGTTTTATCTGTAATAGCGTTAGCAGTTATGTTTTTCCAAAACATAGGTAACGAAAATATGTATTGTTTAGGAGTTTATCAATGCGATGTTTCAAGCGTATCACTTATTTTTATTATTAAGATACTCTACATTTTATTCTGGACTTGGGTTTTGAATCTAATTTGCAGAGCTGGATATTCTAGTGTATCATGGTTTTTAGTATTGTTACCCTTTGTTCTATTTTTTATTTTAATTGCTATGTTCCTTCTGTCTAAGCAATAATTTTAATGGTAATATTATTTATATGAAATAATATTATGAACCGACAGCTAGATACAAAATTATTGAATGCACTTCCAGATGACATTATAATGAATCATATTTTACCATACACTTATTTACCCCAATCTCCAAGACTTATGATGGATGTTCGCAGCTTTTATACTGATTTTTCTATACTTGAAAATGCTTACACTTATGATTTCAACTATGATGTCTTGATTTATGACATGATATGTTTTTGTAATCGTTCGCGTATCCCCAGCTATAATATGCATAATAGTTTTGGTAAAATATTAAACCGAATGTTCAGAATGAAAAAATGGTCTTATACAAAGTGTAATAATTTTGTATTTGTTGTTTTTCATAGAGATGTTTTATTTGACCCTATTAGAAAAATAAGATTTTTATGGGGAATGCTAAATCCGAGAGAAAGAACTTTGTTTATTAATAATTATGTGATTGAGGATGATTAATATTAGAATTGTGATTTTTTAAAATATTCATAATAAATAGTGTTCAGTTCAAAAAATTGATTATTAATGTTATAAAATATATAAAACAATATCGCTATATTTTATACCATGAATCCCCAAATTTCAAATATTTCGGATGTTGGAGACGTCTATAAGTTTACAATTAATGGCATAAACGTTAGTTTAGCAAACGCTATTCGCCGAACGGTATTGTCTGATATTCCTACTCTATCGTTTTATACTGAAACGTACAATGACAATCAATGTAATATTCAAATAAATACTACTCGCTTGCATAATGAGATTTTGAAACAGAGATTGAGTTGTATTCCAATTCATGAAAAGGACTTGAACATCCTACCTGGTGCTTACATCCTGGACTTGGACATTCAAAACAACACGGATGAGATGATTATTGTGACCACCGAACATTTCCGCATTCGCAACAAGACCAATGGCAATTTCCTTTCAAAGGACGAGACCAGACGCATATTCCCGCCATGCCAAAAGACACAGCAATATATTGATTTTGCCCGTGTTCGCCCAAAGATTGGTGATAATATTCCTGGTGAGCAAATTAAATTAACCGCTGAGTTTTCGGTTCATAACGCCAAAGAAAATAGCATGTTTAATGTTGTATCTAAATGTTCTTATGGAAATACACCTGACATGAAAAAGATTGATGAAGTTTGGGAGGAACATGAGAAGAAGCTTAGGTCAGAGCAATTGTCTGTGGATGAAATTGACTTTGAGAAGAAAAACTTTTATCTGTTGGACGCTCAGCGTTATTATTTGGCAGATAGTTTTGATTTTGTGATTCAAACAGTGGGTGTGTTTGATAACCGCGAAATAATTCAAAAGGCATGTAAGGTGTTGCATGACAAGTTGATTAATATGATTCAATTGATTGATTCCGATGGCGTTCCAATTAACAACAGTGAAACGACTATGGATTACTGCTTTGATATTGTTCTTGAGAATGAGGATTATACTCTCGGAACTGTATTGCAATATGTTCTTTATGAGAAATATTATATCAAGGAGAAAATCTTTACCTATTGTGGTTTCAAGAAGTTTCACCCACATAATGATGACAGCACACTTCGTTTAGCATATGCTCAAAATGCGGATAAAAGAATGGCAGCACAGCATTTACGCTTTGCTTGTGTTGATGCAGGTGCTGTATTCAAGAAAGTACATGATATGTTTGAGAAATAATGGTTTAGTAGTATATACGCATTCAAAAAAATTGAATGAATATATCTTTTTTATTACTATTATTAAGTTACTTGGGTCAAATGAATTGTTTGAAAGCTATTAAAACTAAATGTTGTCTTTTTAGAAGAAGAAACGTGTCTTCTGATGTGATAACGTATACTGAAATTGCCGATAAACATTTTGAGGAATATTTAACCAATATTGAATACAAAGATACAACTGCGTTTATTCCACCTATCGTAGCAGGCAAGGTAATAAAAGTTTATGATGGAGATACTATTACGGTTGCTTCAAAAATTCCTGGAACAGCGCTTCCTATTTATAGATTTCGGGTTAGACTCGCAGGAATAGATTCTGCCGAAATAAAAGGTCACACAGAAGAAGAAAAAAAGGCAGCTATTGTTGCCAGAGATGCTCTCCATAATTTGATATTTGGTAAAATAATTGTACTACAAAATGTCGGCACTGAAAAATATGGTAGAATATTGGCTGATATTTATATTGAGAATTTGCATATTAATCAATGGATGTTGGATAACAATTATGCGGTTCCATATGATGGCGGTAAAAAGCTGCGCCCACCAGAATGGGACAATGAATTGTAATTGTCTGACCCTAATTAAATATTAACCAATTTTCAGGCAAACAAACGTATTTGTAATAACCTATCTTGTCCCATTTCCATAATTCATTCCCTATCATAAAAGACTCTATTTTTACTGCGCCGTGATTTTCATGGTTCGCCCTTTCCTTATAGTCAATTGTTGGCGTTGCATGTATCACGGTTTGGTCGGTTATATTTTTTGTTTCGTCAACATCGTCGTAGACAATTGCCAAATGTCCCTGGTCCTTACCAATGTCTTTAAATCTCGCAATCAGCAGGGTTCCTTTTGGATATGATTTTTTCATATCCAATTTTTGAAGCCGCTTGTTTTGACGGAGATGTGCGAACCACGTACCAGTTCCTCCAGGGCAAGCTTGGTAAATATGTGCAAACTTTCCACGCATTTTTGGTCCCAAGCCAGGGATTGTTAACCCACGAAACCGGCGAAGCAAATTCGGTAGTCCAGTACAAGCAATGGATTTATCATTTTTTTGTATTTCATCAGCTGTTGGTGCAGCCGAATTTTCGCACCAAAACACATCGTCTCCGCTGAAGATATGTATCGCTGGGTCATACCACCTGAATGGTAGTCCAACCAATGACTCTGCGTATTGTAGTGCTTCATCCACAACATTTCTTTTAATTACAACAATATTATTATGATTAACAATCAACTTTGCCATTCTTAGTAGTTTTCTCGCTTCATTTAATTAATTAAAATACTCAATTTTTCACGCTCTTTATATTGATTTAATAATAATATCTGAAAAATTGAATTAGATATTATTTTTTATAAAGTATATAAACAAGATAGACATGGAGAAGAGATTGAATACTAAGATTGAGAAGTACGTTACTGAATTCAAGGACAGTGTCAGAAACAAGGTTGCTGAATTGGCATTTCAGGAGAAGCCTCTTGTAAATGAGCTTTTGGAATATATTTACGATTATGAGCGTCTTAGTTTGGCTAAGGATGACCTCGTAAAACGTAAGCGAATTAAGAATGCAATTCCAGTAAATAACAGATGTAATGCAAAGAGGGCTAATGGTGAACAATGCACTAGACGTCGTAAGGCGAAGTGTGAGTTTTGTGGAACTCATATGAAAGGAACTCCACATGGGTTCTTTCAAACAGATGAAACCTCTGAAAATACAATTCAAAAGATGGAAGTTGTAGCAGAAGATATTTGCGGAATTGTCTATTACATTGATAAGTTTAATAACGTGTATAAAACAGAGGATATTTTGGAGGGAAAGCAAAACCCGAGAATTATTGCAAAGTGCATAAGGAACGGTGGAAATACTACTATTCCTGAACTTGGACTAGTCTGAACCTTTTGTAACTTTAAGAACAATTGACTCCTTGACTATTTCTTCACGATTATCTAAAATAAAATTGTTTATTTCAGTTGCCTTTAGAGCATCGCCTTTATAGTATTTTGATAGTATATCCAACAATACTTTTTTTGTTATCGGTTTTTTGATATTCTTTTTAGTATAACATATTTGGCCATTGTTAATATCAAAACAATCAATCTCGTTTTTCTTCATAGTTTCCATCAATATAGTTGATGTTTTTGTTTTCTCTGCTTTTCTTTGTTTTATTTCTTTTTGTAACTTACGAATATCGTTGTCTAGTTTAACCCATTCCTTTATAGTCTTAACAAGCTGTTCTTTTGTTTCCATTATCATATATAAACAATATATTTTTATATCTGATTATTTAGTAATTTTTAACTGGATAATATATATTAATTATATAGATTATGAATATGCAATTTGTGAATAGTAGATACAATCCAAGAGCTAAAGAGATAAATCCACAACAAAATATTTCTATGTTACCATATGCGAGAAAGAATTATTATCAAACACCAGTTGTTAAACCACAACCTGTGCAAGTACAAGTAGTTCCGCAAAACAATCCCAATAAAATAAGATGGGGACCTCCTACTTGGTTTCTATTTCATACATTAGCTCATAAAATTAAAGATGAACACTTTTCCAAAATAAAAACTGAGCTTTTAAACAATATACTAATAATATGCATGAATCTGCCATGTCCAAAATGTGCTGACCATGCAACGCAATATATGAAAAAAATTAATATTGGCGCAATCCAGACTAAAGATGACCTAAAAAATTTACTTTTTAAATTTCATAACGACGTTAATGTAAGAACAGGTGTTCATATGTTTGAATATAATGATTTAAATAACAAATATAATTCTGCAGTGACTATCAATATCATTCAAAATTTTTTCGTATTCTTTAAAGATAAATCATTTAATGTTACTGCTATTGCAAATTCAATGCATAGAGAAAGAACAACTGTTGTTCTAAAAGAGTGGTTTCAACTAAACATTCAATGTTTTGACCCATAAATATTATTATAAAAAATAATATTTATTATGCAGTTGGTGTTGTCAAATTTTTTTCTAATAATTTTCCATTCTTATAAACTGCACACTTAAACGTTGATGCACTAGGTTTGCTGCATACTTCTTTGTTATTTACGCCTGCAAAATATTGTAAGCTGGTACTATTTGTTTGTTCAATAATGTATGCCCATAACCAACCACCGAATCCAGCAAAAACGAGCGATGCTAATAATTGCCATACTGTGTAACAGGAGTTCTTAATGTTCCATAATCCATCAAAAACAATAACTAGTGGAAAAAACACTAATGTTGGAATATTTTGATTTACAAAATCATTTACGATAATGGTGTATAATAAATAAGCAAAAGTGTATCCAAACACAGCCTGTCCCAATGGTAATTTTGAAATGTCGGTTTGACCAAGAGATATCATATTGCATATTTCTGGTCTATTTTCGGGGTCTATTGTTGGCAAAAATGACATGACACTTCCTATGGCAATATTAATAAAACAAGCACATAACAACCCTACCAAATATATTAGGCCTTTAAAATCTTGATTAAATATGGATGATAATGAAAAAAAAGATACAAGTACAAATGGTGCTAAACGTAAAAATAAATAGGTAAACGATATAATGTTCAAATCCATTTTTCTAAACTATGCGAATATATTATATTGATAGAAAGTAATTAAGCATTTATAAATACATAATCAAACACTTCTTTTATTGTAGAGACCTCTATAAATTGAATATCTACGTGTTTCTCTTTTTCATATTTATTTTTCCATTCGTTGTATTCTTTATTGTTTGACTTTGGATAGAGAAATGTTGTAATACCTGATTTAATTCCACCCAATATTTTTATATCTAAACCACCTATTGCTGTTATCTCTCCATTTAAGCTTATTTCTCCCGTCATCGCAATTTCGTTCTTAATTTGCTTTTTATTTAATAAACTATATATAGCAACTGTAATTGCAGCACCAGCCGATGGACCATCTTTTGATATGCTACCTTCTGGACAATGTATATGCAAACCCTGGCATTTCGTCTCTTCAAATTGTTTTAACCATTCCTTTTTAATATCGTTATTAGTTAAATTCCACGCTAATGTTTTTGCTACATTCATGCTTTCCTTCATTACGTCGCCTTGAAGACCTGTTAAACGCAAATCTAAGAATGTAGATGAAGGGAAAAATAATGTCTGAATAGGAATAATTCCACCTCTTCCTAGAGCATTTGCCCAGAGACCGTTTATAATTCCTACTTCAGGAGTATCATGGATTCGTTTCTCATTTATTTTATTGTATTTAATCAAATATTTATTTTCCAAGTTTTCTTTTGTAATAATGATTGGTAGCTCAAAACTGTCACTGCAGGAAGATTTCAATATGTTCAAATTTATTTCACCAAATAGGTCAAATAATAGTTCCTTTAATTTTCTTACACCTGGTTCAACGGTATATGAATCTATTATATATTCTATCATTTCATCAGATAGTTCTACAATGTTCTCAAATCCCATTTTCTTGTTTATTTCTGGTAGAATATACTTGCGAACAATAACCATTTTCTCGTCTAGTGATAAATTCTCAAATTTTATACGGTGTATTCTATCTAATAAAATGCGGTCTATCTTCTCAGGGTCATTATATGAGAATATAAACAATGCTTTGGATAAGTCAATATCTATTCCTGAGAAATATTTATCTTGAAAACAATCATTTTGCGTAGAATCTATTAAATGCGTAAATATTCCTATAATATCCTTGCCGTTTTCTGTATTACTGACCTTGTCTAATTCATCCACATAAATAATGGGATTCATGCACTTGGCTTCCATTAATATGTCTACTATTTTACCCCATGTGGAATGCACATATGTATATCCGTAACCTTCTAACGAAGAACCGTTGCTTGAACCACCAAGTGCTATAAAAGAGAAAGGTCGGGATTCGCCTTTATCGTCTTTTAAACAATTTGATAATCCTTTCTTAGCTAATGATGTTTTTCCTATTCCTGGAGAGCCTTCAAACCCAAAACAATAACCGGTCTGCTCCCCGTTCATCCATTGAGCAATAATTTTTAATATTTGGTTTTTTGCATGAGTATGACCATAAATAGATTCGTCTAGAATATCAATAATGTTCTTCATAGCTGTCTCTATATTTGAAACACTATTTTTTAAGTCCGTCATTTCATTTTTGGTTTTAGTTAAAGAAATTGGTGACGAAACGTTCAATTGGTCAAAGATTTCTGTAATACATGAATCGTTATGTTTACTGTTTTTAATATACTCTATTATACGATTAGAATTGTCAGGTTTATTAGAGTTTGTTAATGAAAATTTTTTCTCTCCCCTTGTTTTTTTAACAGAGTTTATATATTGAACCACTTTCACCAGTTGCTTATTTGAATTTTTATCAATGATTAATTCCATGTTGTTGAGAACCTTTTCGTTAATATATGTGTTAATTTTGCCGATAATACTAACTATTTCTATATTTGAATACTTTTCTTTCTTATTCATAATAAACTCAGGAAACAGTTGTTCTATTAAAGTTAATGCCCGAATGAACCATTTATTCATTTCCTTCATTTTTTTTAATATGGGCTCTTCACGATAAACCCCGAATGGTATTTTAATTAATCCTTCCAAATATTGCTTTGCTTTTGTACTTAGTTCGTCTGGTTTACCCTTTATTTCTTTTAATTTTGCCATGGCTTTTTCCTTTACTGACTCATTGGCTTTTAATAAATATATTTGTTGCTCTAAGGAAACCCTATTAATGTCGTATTTTTGCATCATGTCGTTTGTGTATTTTATGGTATGTTTTACAACGTCTTTAAAGTACATTTTAATCTTCCATGGTAAACTTTCATATAAAAAATTATGGTCGCCTCCTATAGAATCAACAGAATTAGCTGTAACTAAATCATATAATAAATAACATATATACTGTATCTCATCATCTTTGTTATATATTAATAAGTTTATCAACATATTGCGTTGCGAATAAACATCTAGGTCTAGGAACTTTTTTATAGTGATTTCTAGTTTTGTTTGCTTAATAGAACGTGTTTCGGTAAAAATTGCAATCATTTTTTTAAGTATATCGTCATTTCCAACTATCAATATTTCTTTTAATGTAATTGTTTCAGCTATACGAAATAATACATCTTTCTCTGATTCTTCTTGACCATTTGCAATAGTACGTATTTCATTGATTCTACTTTTTATGTAAGGATTTGTAAAACAATTAATATGTATATCGTCTATTATACCATTTATTATTAGGGTTTTCTTACTCTTTTCATTTTGAATAACAACCCGTATTCCGTATATTTTTTGATAAAATGATTTATTTGAACCATCTGTATCAAAACATTCAAACGTATTTGAATCCTCTATTACCATATTTTCCTCCGTAATTTTATTAGAACAAGTAACATTGTTATTTATATTTGTTGATTTGCTCGGTTTCCAATGGACTACTTTGTATCCAATAGGTTGTATGTTGCTTTTTATTATTTCGTATTTTGCGTTTAAAATGGGGTCTTCTATTTTCATGTTTTTGAATTCTGACCCAAATATAATGAACAATAAATCGTCTATATGTTTTGTACCAAATCCGCATATTATCATGGACAACTTATCTATTATTTTTTGCAAAGCGTCAATTATTTTTTCATAGTTTTTACTATTGTTGCTTCGCAATTGTTTTGACGTTTCATAAGTTTTTTCATATAATTCAGTTAATACTATTATAGATAGATTTGAATCATTATTACTAAATATATCATGTTCTTTATTGATTTTTATTGAACTTACTGTGTTTCGGATTATTTTTTGAATGTATGTTATTTTTTCTTCAATAAACTTATGTAGGTCGGTGTCGTCTGTTTCTTTTATAGCGCTTTTTAGTTTTAAAGAGTTCTGTATATCACTCTTTTTGTCACTCATTAAATAATGTATACATTTATCTCATATAAATAATGCTGTATGACCGTGTGAAAATAGTTCTACGGTAAAACTGTAAGCAGAAAATTACAAGTCATATAATTATTTATTGAAACCATATAAAATTATTTTATCTTATAATCTATATTCCGCACCATGGGAATACCCAGTTATTTTTCACATATTATCAAGAATTATTCAAACATTGTACGTAGTTTGAATTATTTCATATCTAAGAACTTGCTTTTCCATCACTTGTATATGGATTGCAATTCTATTATTTATGATGCAGTTTATGGATTAGAAGCTGAAATACAGAAGGGTGAGCGTGAAATGCCCGCAGATTTTGAAGACACTGTTATTACTATGGTTATTGACAAAATAAAGTTTTATATTGAGCTTATTAGACCAGCTCATACTGTTTTTATTGCGTTTGATGGTGTGGCTCCTTTTGCCAAGATGGAACAACAACGCACTAGGAGATACAAGACATGGTTCATGAAAAATGTTGATATGGGCACCGATAAGAAAACTTCTATTTGGAATACATCTGCTATTACTCCGGGTACTGATTTTATGAATAAACTTTCTAGACGCATTAATTATGAGTTCAAAAATAGTGAGCCCAAACACCGTGTTAAGAGAATGATTGTTTCATGTTCTGATGAGTGCGGCGAAGGTGAACATAAATTGTATGAGCATATGCGCACGAACGACATATTCAGTGATAATGTTGCAGTTTATGGTCTAGATGCTGATTTGATAATGCTTTCCATCTTCCATTTGAAATACTGTAATAATATATTTGTATTTCGTGAAACACCCGAGTTCCTGAAGAATTCAATTCCAGTACAGGCAATGGACCAAAACAATCCTAAGATTCCACACTTCTTAGATATCCGACACTTATCAACAAGTATTATGTCTGAAATGAAATGCAAATATCCTGACCCAATACGCATTCATGATTATGTATTTTTGTGTTTCTTTTTGGGAAATGATTTCTTACCACATTTCCCAGCAATGAATATTCGGACGCATGGTATTCAAGGGTTATTGGATATATACAGATTATGTATTGGTAATACACCTGACCGATTTTTAATTTCTAAGACAACTGGTGCAATCTCTTGGAGAAACGTAGGACTATTGGTGAATGAAGTGGCTAAGAGAGAGCATGAGTTTTTAATGAATGAGTATTTTGTTCGTGATAAGTTGGATAAACGACGATATTTAGAAACTACTCCACTAGAACGTGAAGAGACACTCTTGAATACTCCAGTTATTTTTAGAGCAGAAGAGAAATACATTTGTCCTAGTGAGCCACAATGGGAAAAACGATATTACAAGACCCTTTTTCATGGTAATCTGAAGACCGATAGTATTAAAAATATTTGCATTAATTATTTGGAAGGATTAGAGTGGGTATATAAATATTATACAAATGCTTGCCCTGATTGGCGTTGGAAATATAAATATCATTATCCACCGTTATTTGCAGACTTGTGTAAATACATCCCACATTTTGATACAGATTTTGTGAAAACAGGAGTTACCAAATCGTTTTCACCATATACCCAATTGGCATATGTGTTGCCAAGTAGTAATCTTGAATTGTTGCCAAAGAATATATCGGAGTTTTTGAGAAACAATTATGGTGAATTGTATCCAGAGGATTATGGGTTTCAATGGACATTTTGCAGATACTTCTGGGAATCCCATCCGCTTCTTCCTGAGATTTCAAGTTCACTTTTAGAACAATGGGACATTCAGTTCCGAATGTGGGCTGGTAAATAATATTTTAGTAATATATAGGGAATGGAAGAACCAAAAGAAAGTGAAGATATGATGGAACGTAAATCAAGACGTTTATATGATATGATGATTGAATATACAAAACGTCGCAAAAGACCTGTGGATAAAAAACGAATTGTTGAACAAATAAACATGGGGTTTTTATATACTGATAGAACTTATGGTATGTTTGATGACACACTTTTAACCACAGCATTAAATGAAGAGATAGAAGACGCTGCTTTAGAATTAGCGAAGAATGGTAAAAAAGCCAATATTGGACATATTAACGCAGAAGGAAATTATGCTTTATTGTTGGCATGTAAAAAAAAGTTTAAGAGTGTTATTACTGAATTATTAAAGCATAAAGGAAATCCTTGCGCTCCTAATTCGGAGGGTGAAACACCACTAACATATGCTGTTTCTGATGTAGATATGACTGATGTTGTTAAACTACTTATTGATAAAGATTTATGTGATGGAAGTGATTATAAGAAAGAAATTATGCGAATATTAGAAGTTGGTAATTTTGAAGCCTTTAAAATATTACTTGATGTTCCCGAATTAGGTCTTAATTCGTACGTTTATGGGAATGATTCAAAATTAACATTATTGGAATACATTTTTATTAGTGATTTAGGAGCTGATTATTCAGAGAATCATAGATATGCTCAAGAATTATTAAAAAAAACGAAATTTGGATGTAATCCTTTACATATAAATAGAGCCCATAATGTTAGTGCTTTATTGTTTGCGGTAGGTGATACAGGTTCTGATATTAACTTATGCATTCACAACATAAAAGAATTGTTGAAATACGCAGAGGAAGAAGGCAACACTAAATACGTTGATTTTAAAAGTGCGACAGGCAAAACTGCATTTGATTTGATTTTTCATAATGCTTATGCTGATGGCGGTAGTGTAGATGTTCGTATTTTGAAATTGTTTATTGATTATTATTATAAAAATAACCCCAATAGTAAATCCTTTTTGCGAAACATACCTAAAATGTGCAATGAACCTGCTCTTTTTGAAGCTTTAAAAAATTTGTATCCTGCGAGTGTTAAAGATTTATTAGACAGCGCTTGTCAAGACGTTATTGCTGCAAGAGCCACTCTTGTGAGACCACATACACCAACACCTGAAATACCAGTAGGTAAACGAAGTAGTAGCAAACGAAGTGGTAAAAAAAGTGCAGAAAAATTAGAAGATGCTGAAGAGATTCCAATTGTTAATGCGTTAACACCTGTGTCGCCTCTTCCTTTGTGGGCTCAGGTTGATGACCCACATGAAGTTGGCGTTCGTATGCCAAAACCATATTCTCCTAGAAGAGGTGGCAAAAAAACAAGAAAAACTCGTAAATAAATTTATGTTTTCGCCAGAACTTATCATAAAAAATTGATTCCTTTTTATGATAAACCAATAATGGTATCCAATCACATGCCACGCGCAATTGTTAAAGAGTCAGAATCGGAAGAGGAGCAAGTTGAGATGTTGTTATCCTATTCCAATGTCAAGGAAAAGGTAATCCTGTACGGTAAGCCAATTGTGGAGCTTTGTGGAATTTACGTAGTGTGGATCTTGTTGCACTATATTTGTTCCCACCTCTACGTTGCATGGTGCACACCACTCACTGTCATTGGGTTCTTGTTGTCACCGTTTGTTGTTCCAGCACCCCATTGCCAGGCATTTCGTTGGGTAATAGCCACTGGTAGCAACAGTATCACTGCCATGTGGTGCACCATTGGCACGTGGATTGCCAAGAAAATTATCCTATAAAAAAAGATTATTAAATTCTACTGTAGATAGTGTATTTTTTTGTATTAAGTTTTCTACAACAATATCCATTTTACCTCTGTTTTCACTCAAGATTCTCTTGGCTTCATCATATGCATTACGCACAAGTTCTAATGATTCCGAATCCATTATTTCTTTTGTTCTTTCTGAATATTTTGCACCAACGCCTAGACTGCGTCCCAAAAAAGGATTTCTATCACTATCTACGTCTTCATTATAAAATGCCTCTAATAACTTACCCATTCCGTAATTACCTATCATACGTTGTGCCATAGAATTGGCTTGTTTTAAGTCTTGTACTGCTCCAACTGACACGTATTCTTCACCATAATATATGGTTTCAGCAGCTTTACCTCCCATTGCAACAATTAGACGTTTTTTTAACAGATTCTTTGTATAAAGACCACTTTCTGTAATATTTTGATATTCATTAAAAAGAGTATAACCGCCAGCACCATTATATGTGCTTTGAATCGTAACCTTTTTTAATTCAAAATATTCTTTGAATTCATTACATAATAATGCATGTCCAGTCTCATGAATAGCAACACGACGCCTAGCTTCATCTCCACGAGTATCTGTTTTGCGGATTAAACCAACTATTAATTTATCAAGTGCATTTAATATATCTTGTTCGCTTATTACTGTTTTGCCTGTTCTGGCGGCATAGATTGCGGCTTCATTTAGTAGGTTCTTTATTTGGGCTCCTGAAAATCCTGCTGTTAGCTCTGCTACTAAATCCAAATTAATATTAGATTCAAACTGTTTGTTTTTTGAATGAACGTCCAATATGTCTCTTCGTGAATTCTTATCAGGAAGAGCCACTGTTATAATTCTGTCAAATCTACCTGGTCTAAGAAGAGCAGCATCCAAGACATCTTTGCGATTAGTTGCTGCAATTATTAAGACACCTTCATTGTCTGAGAAACCGTCCATTTCTGCCAAAAGTTGGTTCAATGTTTGCTCTCTTTCATCATTTGCCATATTTATTCCAGCACCACGTTGACGACCAACTGAATCTATTTCGTCAATAAAAATAATGCATGGTTGATTCTCACGAGCTGTATTAAATAAATTGCGAATTTTGGATGCACCTGCTCCTACAAATACTTCCACAAATTCACTAGCAGAAATAGATACGAAGTTGGCGTCAGCTTCACTAGCTATTGCCTTTGCCAATAATGTTTTACCAGTTCCAGGTGGTCCTTCTAATAATATTCCACGAGGTATTTCTGCGCCTGCGTTTTTATAAATAGTTGCATTTCTTAAATAGGATACAACTTCAGTGCACTCTTCAAATATTTCTGGGCTTCCTGCAAAACTTGATAATGTAATGTTGGATTTTTTCATAAGTTCTTTGTCTTTCTCCAAATCAATCTTGAGAGACCCAGGTAGACCAGGCATTCCTCCACTAAATGGATTTCTTGTGCTGCTATTTGATAGAAACAATGACCTTATGAATGATAAAAGTAGAGAAATAAAAATAAATGGAACAAATAAATTATTAACACCATTCAAAACGTCAATAGCCATTGTTTGAATTTGACTAGGTTCTTGTTGTTTTATAAAAATGGGTTCGGCTTTATTTTTAATAGTTGTTTCTATTAAACTTGTGCTTAGCGGTGGTATTATTTCAGTTAATGAGAAATCCGAATATAAATCGTTAGTCAGTTCAACGTTTTCGGAAATAACTTTGTCGTATTTAGGTGAGAAATACACCTTTGATATTTCATGGTGATCTATTTTTTGCACTAGGTCAGGATACGGAACCTTTTTTAAATAATATTGGTTTTTCATTGCGGCGTTAATATCAGAAGAGTCTTTCATAAATACTCCAAGTTTTAATGAAAAAACTAATGGTAAACACAATAAATAATTTAAAAACCGCATATTTATAATTAATGAAAAAAGGTTTTATACCCTTTATCAAACTTTAATTAATTACTTTTACTAAACAATTCTGGCTATCTACATTGGTCTTGGAATTCCGCTCTCTCTACAATTGAGAGATGGTGAGATTGTTGGGATTGAAGGTACCGAGGGGTAGGTGGGTATGGAAGTCATAGACGAGGTTTTGGTCGTCAATGAGGTATTGTTTGTCGTTGAGGTTAAGGACAGAGACGGCGGT
>Ga0114979_10000572_pt1 | contig 24212 bp, 19 predicted proteins | sample S_140625_EF_Meta_FD_87315 | JGI IMG/M metagenome (GOLD analysis project Ga0114979, IMG submission 87315) | Freshwater microbial communities from Lake Simoncouche, Canada to study carbon cycling - S_140625_EF_MetaG | ecosystem: Environmental > Aquatic > Freshwater > Lake | place: Lake...
GCGCACGCGCGGTCGAAGCCCGGGCCGAGCGCGGTGATCAGGTCGGCCCATGCCTGCGCCACGCCCTTGGCGAGCGCGGCGGCGTGCACGGCGCACTTGATGTGCTCGAGGGCGCGCTCCGGGCGCGGCATGCGTGCGAGGCCTGCGCGCTCGAGGTGCTCGATCACGTCGCACACGCCGATGCCGTAGCGCATCGCCAGCTCGCCTGCCTCCGCGAAGTACTCCTCGCGGATCGCGGCGGCGATCGTTGCATCGAGCGTGCGCTCGGCGGGGCGCTCGGCCACCGCACACTGCCCGGAATCGACGAGCGATTCCCAAAGCGTGCCGCGTGCATCATCGGTCTGGGCTGGTTGGTTGTGGTTCATCGGTGATCGCCTCCTGCGAATCCGTGCTGAGCCTGCGACAGTGGCGGACGTCCTGTGCCTCGTCGCGCGCATGCATCCTCATGCGTGCGCGGAGTGTAGGGTTCGCTCTGTGCGCGTCAATCAATTGACGCAAAATCTGCGGTGATTTCAGTCAATGCGGACGTTGCCGAGGAGCGACCTCCGAAGGTCGCGCATGGCCGGGAACTTGTCTCGCCAACGGACAAGTTCCCCGCGGTCAAGGTTCGCGACGAGCACGTTCTCGGCATCACCACCTTCGGCGACGATCTCTCCGCTCGGCGCGACGACGAACGAGTCGCCGGCATACGGAGCGTTGGGGTCATTGCCGATGCGGTTACATGCCACCACGTACGCCTGGTTCTCGATCGCGCGCGCCACCGCCAGCGCGCGTCGATGGAGGGCGCGCGGCGCCGGCCAGCTGGCGCCGATCATGAATACCTCTGCGCCCGCAAGTGCCGCAAGGCGAAAGAGTTCCGGGAATCGGAGGTCGTAGCAGATCAGCGGCGCGATGCGCCACGTGCCGTCCGCGGACGCGACGTCCACGAGGGTGATGGACTCGCCGGGGCGGTAGTGCTGGTCCTCCCTTGCGGGCGAGAAGAGATGGATCTTCCGATATCGCCCGGCAAGTGAGCCATCGGGTCGGATGATCGATGCTGCGTTGTGGATCCCGACGCCGTCCGCGGCGCGTTCGGCATGACCCATCTGCACCCACACTCCATGCGCACGCGCGAGCTCGGCTGCCGCCTGCATCGGATCGGGCCCTGCCTCCGGAGGTGGATCCATCGTGAACCCGGTGTCCGCGAGCTCCGGCAGCAGCAGGTAGTCACCCTTGGAAAGGTTTGCGGACCCAATCATGCGCCGGATGGTGGCCCAGTTGGCCGTTCGATCCATCCAGGCGATATCCATCTGTGCCACGGCAACTCGCATGGCGCGCACCATAGCGCGAGGTGGCTGGCCCGGTGAAACACGCTGCAAGTGCGGGAAAAACGAACCGCCCCTGCGCTGGGCAGGGGCGGAACGGCTGAGAAGGGCGACCGACGGGGCTTGAACCCGCGACCCTCAGGACCACAACCCGATGCTCTACCAACTGAGCTACGGTCGCCACGCTGAAGGGGGTCCATGGTATCCGGCAGGGCGAAGGGGGTCAATCCCACGCTTCCGCGGGGGTGGCATGGCCCCGGATCGCGGTATCCTTGTCCGCTTCACCTCTCTTTTTCGGAGACCTGAACCCATGACCACCGCCAGCCCCGCCGCCACCCGTACCAAGCACGAGTTTGGCACCGCCACCGTCCACGCGAACCTCGCCGCCGCCCGTCTGGTGGAGCTGGCGATCGCCCGTGGCGAGGGCATGCTGGCCGCCAACGGCGCCCTCAACTGCGACACCGGCGCCCGCACCGGCCGCAGCCCGGACGACAAGTTCCTCGAGGACACCGCCAAGATCCACGGCAACATTGCCTGGGGCAAGGTCAACCAGCCCGTTTCCGCGGCCCACTTCGACGCCATCTATGCCAAGGTGATGGAGTACATGCGCGCGAAGAAGGACGTCTTCCGTTTCGACGGATACGCCGGCGCGGACACCACCTACCGCCTCAAGGTCTCGGTCTTCACCGAGGAGGCCTGGCACAGCCTGTTCGCCAAGACGCTCTTCATCAATGCCGAGCCGAACGAGCTGCCGAACTGGTCCAACGACTGGACCATCATCGATGCCTCGCGCCTGGAGCTCGAGGACCCGGCCAAGTACGGCGTCAAGAACAAGCTCTGCATCGTCCAGAGCCTGGAGCGGAAGCTGGTGCTCATCGTCGGCACCCGGTACGCCGGCGAGATCAAGAAGTCGATCTTCTATGCAATGAACTACGACCTCCCCGAGGTCGGCGTGTTCCCGATGCACTGCTCGGCCAACGTGGCGAAGGACGATCCGTCGAACGTGGCCGTCTTCTTCGGCCTCTCCGGCACCGGCAAGACCACGCTCAGCGCCGACCCGAAGCGTCGCCTGATCGGCGACGACGAGCACGGCTGGTCGGACCGCGGCGTCTTCAACTTCGAGGGCGGCTGCTACGCCAAGTGCATCAACCTGAGCCAGGAGGGCGAGCCGCAGATCTGGAACGCCATCCGCTTCGGCAGCGTGATCGAGAACGTGGTGGTCGACCCGGTGACCCGCGTCCCCAACTACGACAGCGCGGCGCGCACCGAGAACACGCGCGTCACCTACCCGCTCGACTTCGTGCCGGACGCGGTGATGCCGTCCGTGGGCTCGCACCCGAAGAACGTGATCTTCCTCTCGGCGGACGCCTTCGGCGTGCTGCCCCCGGTCTCCAAGCTCACGCCCGAGCAGGCGCAGTACTACTTCGTCAATGGCTACACCTCGAAGCTCGCCGGCACCGAGGCCGGCGTCAAGGAGCCGACCCCGAACTTCAGCGCGTGCTTCGGCGGCCCGTTCATGCCGCGCGAGCCCATGGCCTACGCCGCGATGCTTGCCGACAAGATCAAGCAGCACGGCAGCACCGTGTGGCTCGTGAACACCGGCTGGACCGGCGGCCCGTACGGCGTCGGCAGCCGCTTCAAGCTGAGCTACACGCGCGCCATCCTGAGCGCGGTGCTCGACGGCTCGCTGGCCAGCGCCAAGTTCGTGGAGCATCCGGTGTTCGGCCTGCACATGCCGACCGCGGTGCCGGGCGTGCCGACCGAGGTGCTCGACCCGCGCAACACGTGGACCGACAAGGCCGCGTACGACGCGAAGGCGAAGGACCTGGCCACGCGCTTCCGCGCCAACGACGCCAAGTACACGCTGAGCGATGCCGTCCGCACCGCCGGGCCCAAGGCCTGATCGCACGGAGCCGCAATGACCACCACCGCGGCGCACGCCCACGCAGCATCCGACGTTTCCTTCGACGACATCGTCGAGGCGAGGCGCCGGATCGCGGGTGGCGTCATGGTGACTCCGTGCGTCGAGAGCCCCGCGCTCAGCGCCATCACGGGCGCGCGGATCTTCTGCAAGCAGGAGTACCAGCAGCGCGCCGGCAGCTTCAAGGAGCGCGGCGCGTGCAATGCGATGCTCCTCCTGGGTGCCGAAGCACGCACGCGCGGTGTCACGGCGGCAAGCGCGGGAAACCACGCGCTGGCCTTGGCGCTGCACGGTGCGCGGCTCGGCATTCCCGTCACGGTGGTGATGCCGCAGCATGCGCCGCTCGTCAAGCAGCGGCGCTGCCGCGAACTGGGCGCCCGCGTGATGCTGCACGGCGAGAACATCGCCGAGGCCAGGCTTCGTGCGGATGAGCTGGTGAAGGCCGAGGGGCTCACGTACATCAACGGATTCAACGACGCGGCGATCGTGGCCGGGCAGGGCACCATCGGGCTCGAGCTGCTCGAGCAGGTGCCGGACCTCGATGCGATCGTGGTGCCGATCGGCGGCGGCGGGCTGATCGCGGGCATCGCGCTCGCGGTGAAGCACCTGGCGCCGAGGGTGCGGATCGTCGGCGTCGAGCCGGAGCGCTGTGCGAGCTACGTGGCGGCATTGGCCGCGGGAAAGCCCGTCAAGGTCGCCTCCACCGCCACGCTTGCCGACGGCCTGGCCGTGCCCGAGGTGGGCGCGCGCAGCTTCGCGATCGCGCGCACGCGCGTCGACGAGGTGGTGACGGTCGACGAGAACGACATCGCACTCGCCATCCTGCGCCTGGCGGAACTGGAGAAGGGCGTGGTGGAGGGTGCCGGCGCCTCGCCGCTGGCGGCGTTCCTGGCGGGCAAGCTGGGCTCGCTCGCGGGCAAGCGCGTGGCGCTGGTCCTCTGCGGCGGCAACATCGACCCCATGGTCTTCAGCCGCGTCATCGAGCAGGGCCTGGCCATCGACGGGCGCCTGGTGCGCTTCACCGCGGTCATCAGCGATCGCCCGGGTGGCCTCGCCGATCTTGCTTCCACGCTCGCCCGCTGCGGCGCGAGCGTCCAGGACATCCTCCATGAGCGCACCTTCGCCGAGCCGGACGTCTCCAAGGTGATGGTGCAGTGCATCGTGGAGGTCCGCGACCGGGCCCATTCCGAGGAGCTCTTCCGGGCGCTCGAGGAGCGGGGCGTGCGCGTGATTTCCCGCGGCTGACCCCGTAACTCGCTGTCTGGCGGGCAATCCGGGGAAATTGCCGCAATAATTGCCAAGCACCCTTCAGTCGCCCCGTGGGCCTGTCGATCCTCCCGTGGGCACCGCATTCGCGGGCCATTCAGGAAGGACCAGGACATGGCACGCAACGCATTCGGCATCGAGAAGGACGCACTCACCACCGGCGAGGTGGCTCGCATCTGCAACGTGGCGGCTCGCACCGTCAGCAAGTGGATCGATGCCGGCAGGCTCGAGGGCTACCGGATTCCCGGTTCCCGCGACCGTCGCGTGCATGTCGCCGCGCTCGAGGCGTTCGTCGCCGCGCACGGCATTCCGGTGACCGGCAACGCGCTCTCCACGGAGAACGCCACCCGCATCCTGGTGGTCGACGCCGACCGCAACGCCACCGAGGCGGTACGCCAGGTGTTCGAGGACCTCGGCGGCTACGTGGTCGAGACCGCGTCCGACGCCCTGTCCGCGGCCATTGCCTGCGGCGCAAGCGCCCCCGACGTGGTGGTGTTCGACGTCTCGGGTGGCGATCCCGTGGCGTTCATCTCGGCGCTGCGTACCCGCCCGGGCTTCCAGACCACCCGATTCTTCGCGAGCGGCCCGGCCTTCACGGACGACGGCATCTCGCTCCTGCGCCGCGGCTACGAGGCCGCGTTCCGCAAGCCGTATTCGGTGCGCACGCTCCTGGAGGCCATCTCCTCGAACCGTGCGTACGGCGCCCGCAAGGCCGGCTGAGGCATCGGCGACTGCGGGAACTCATAGACTGCGCATCCCATGCGGATTGCGCTCGCCCGATTCGACGCGACGGTCGGAGACGTCCCCGGAAATGCCCGGCGGATGGTCGACCGCGCCGTGGAACTGGCGGCGGCCGGCGCCCAGTGCATCGCGTTCCCGGAGCTCGCGCTCTGCGGCTATCCGCCGCGGGACCTGCTGCAGCGCGAGGGCTTCCTCGGTGACTGCGAGCGCGCTGCCCAGGAGATGGCGGCGGAACTGCATGCGCGTGGCGCCGGGGATGCGGCGGTGCTCGTCGGCATGCCGGTGTCCGCACCCGGCGCGCCGGTACCGGCCCGCAACATCGTGGCCGTCATGCGCGGTGGACGCATCGAAGCGTTCCACATCAAGCGCCTGCTCCCCGACTACGACGTCTTCGACGAACCGCGGCACTTCACGCCGGGCGACCGAGCCTGCGTCATCGATTGCGGCGGCGCGAAGGTGGGCATCGTGATCTGCGAGGATCTGTGGCGTGCCGAGGACGCGAACGCGGCAGGGCACTCGTATGCCGTCGATCCGGTAGCGGAATCCGTGGCCGCCGGCGCCACGGTGATCGTCTGCCCGTCGGCCAGCCCGTTCGCGGTGGGGAAGCATGCACGCCATGCGCGCATCCTGGCTGCGGCGGCACGGCGCGCAGGCGTTCCGGTCTGCTCGCTCAACGCGTCCGGTGCCAACGACGACCTCGTCTTCGACGGGGATGCGTGCATCGTGTTCCCTGACGGTCGCGCCGTGCGCGCATCGCGCTGGGGAATCGATGCGCTGGTCCATGACCTTGGCGCCGCGCTTCCGGCGTCCGGCGCCGACGCGACGCAGGATCCCTCCGCCGAGCGCTGGGATGCACTGCTTGCTGCCATGCGCGGATATTTCGCCAAGACCGGCCACACGCACGCCGTGCTCGGCCTTTCGGGTGGCATCGACAGTGCGCTGGTCAGCGCATTGGCCGCCGCGGCACTCGGCGGTGACCGCGTGACCGGCATCCTGATGCCGAGCCGCTACTCGAGCGAGGGCTCGCGCAGCGATGCGCGCGAGCTGGCGCGCCGCTGCGGGATGAAGGCCTTCGAGCTGCCCATCGAGCCCGCGCACGCGATGCTTGCCGGCCACCTGGAGCCGCACCTGCGTGCCGCGGGTGCGAGCCTCGCGGGCCTCGCCGACGAGAACCTCCAGTCGCGCCTGCGCGGCCTGCAGCTGATGGCGTTCTCCAACGCCACCGGTGCGCTGGTGCTTGCCACCGGCAACAAGAGCGAATACGCCGTGGGTTACTCCACGCTCTACGGTGACATGTGCGGCGCGCTCGCGCCCATCGGCGACATCCTGAAGACCGACGTGTGGACGCTCTCGCGCTGGGTGAATGCGAACCACGCCGCGCTGGGATTCGCCGAGCCGCCGATCCCCGAGGCGAGCATCGAGAAGGTGCCGAGCGCGGAGCTGCGGCCCGACCAGACCGACCAGGATTCGCTGCCGCCCTACGAGACCCTCGATGCCATCGTGCGCGGATGGGTGGAGGAGGAGCTCGACGTCGAATCGATCGCCCGCGCCGCGGGATGCGATCGTGCGGTGGTGCAGCGCTGGGTGCAGGCGATCGACCGCGCCCAGTACAAGCGCGCGCAGGCGCCGGTGATCCCGCGCCTCAGCGCGCGTGCGTTCGGCCCGGGCCGGCGCGTGCCGATCGTGATGCGTGGCCACTACGCCTGACGCCCCGCATTCGGGGAGTCGTGCCGTTCCCCGCGGTTCCTGACGGTTTCTCAGCTCCTGCCGGTGGTGGTCGGTGACCCCATGCCGCGGAACGCGGCCGGCACGTCGATTCCGGGCATCGGCAGTCCCTTCGCCTCCACCTGGAGCAGCTGGTCCGCCTCGATGCAGTACGCGGTGAGCGTGCCGCCGTAGGCGCATCCCGTGTCGATGTTGGCGAAGTACGGGAGGCCGGTGCTGTCGCGCAATACCAGTGGCTCGCGCACCGGGCGGTGCCCCACCACGATCAGGCCGTCGCTGCCGTCGTACTGCTCCCACCAGTTGGGCTCGCCTTCGAGCGCCTTCAGGTGGATCTTCACGTCGTCCGGCGTGCGTTCGATGCCGAGCTTCGGATCGATGCCCGCATGCATCACCGTCCACGTGCCGCGCGGATGGCGGACCTCGGTGCGGTCGCATGCCTCGGTGAGGAGCCACGTGGCCTCGCGCATCAGGCCGGCGCGCTGCAGCAGTTCGATGGCAATCCGCTCGGTGCGCGGCAGGAGGTCGAGGCTGGCGCCCGACTGCATGCGCACCACCGCGCCGAGGAGCCGCAGGTCGTGGTTGCCGCAGACGAGGTCCACGCGGTTTCCCTGCGCGCGGCGGTCCATGATGGCCCGCACCACGCGTCCCGGTTCCGGACCCTTCGTGAAGAGATCGCCGACCAGGATGGTGCGCGCCCCGGGGAACCAGCGTTCGATGAGCACCATGAGGCGCTCGAGCTCCGCGCCGCAGCCGTGCACGTCGCCGACAGCGACCGTCGCCACTTTGCCTGCGCGGAACGGGGTGCTTCGTGCACCGGGGTTGCTGCCCGTCCTGGGCGTCTCCATGCCTGCATTCTGCCAAGGTGCGCGCTCGAAGTCCAGTCCGACGGGCATCCTTACAATCCACCGGATGCCGATTCGCCTGTTGCCGCGCCAGCTTGTGGACCAGATCGCCGCGGGCGAGGTGGTGGAGCGGCCGGCGAGCGTGGTGAAGGAACTGGTGGAGAACGCCATCGATGCCGGTGCCACGCGCATCGAGGTGGCGGTGGACGGCGGCGGCGTCGATCGGATCGCGGTGGCGGACGACGGCGGCGGCATCCCGCCCGTGGAGCTTCCGCTGGCCGTCGCGAGCCATGCCACCAGCAAGATTGCCTCCGCCGACGATCTGGAAGCCATCGGCACCATGGGTTTCCGTGGGGAAGCGCTTGCCTCGATCGCGAGCGTCTCGCGCCTCTCCATCACGAGCCGCGTGCGCGGTGCCGATGCCGGCGCGCGCATCGACGTCGACGGCGGCACCGCGGCAGAGGTTCGTCCGGCCGGCTGCCCACCGGGCACGGTGGTCGAGGTGCGGCAGCTCTTCCACAACGTTCCTGCGCGGCGGAAGTTCCTGCGCACGGCTTCCACGGAACTTGGGCGGATCGAGGAGGTGCTCGAGTCGATCGCCCTCTGCCGCCCGGACATTGCGTTCCGGCTGACGGCGGATGGCAAGCCCCGGATCGATCTTCCCGCGACCGACGAACCGCGCCGCCGGGTGCTTGCCGTCCTGGGTGAATCGATCGCCGATGGGCTGCTCGAGGTGACCGCGGACACCGTGCTCGAGGGCGGGGCACCGATCACGCTGTGGGGGCTCGTCGGTCGGCCGGCGCTCGCGCGCGGCTCGGGGCGCGCGTTGCGATTCGCGCTGAACGGCCGTGCCGTGCTCGATCGCACGCTCTCGCATGCAGTCAAGGAAGCGTTCCGCGGCCTGGTGGATCCGGGGCGAACGCCGCTTGCCTTCGTGGCGGTGGAGATGGATCCATCGCTCGTGGACGTCAACGTGCATCCGGCCAAGACCGAGGTGCGCTTCCGGCAGCCGAACTTCGTGCACCAGGTGGTGATGCGCGCGGTGCGGGATGCGCTGCGCGCCGCGGACCTGGTGCCGGCCTTTGCCATGACGCCGCATGTCCACGTGGCGGTGCCGGGCGGCTTCGCGCTGCCGAGTGCCGGTGCGCGGGGCGGTGCGGTGGCGTCGCACGCTCCGACGAGCGACTTCGCTGCATTCGCCGGACTGGCCGCGGAGCAGGCGTTGCATGGCGCGCCGCCCGTGGTGCTGGTGGCGCCCGCCGCGGCCGAACCCGTGCTCCACGCCAATCGCACCGCCCGCCGCGTGATGCAGGTGCACGGCAGTTACCTGGTGGTCGAGGACTCCGAGGGCTTGCTGGTGGTCGACCAGCACGCGCTCCATGAACGGGCGATGTTCGAGGAGCTGAAGGCGCGCATCGCCGCCGCCCCGCTCGAGACGCAGCGCATGCTGGTGCCCGCCACCGTCGAGACCGATCCGCGCGCGGTCGAGGCCATTGCGGATGCCGGCCCGCTCCTCGAGCGCCTCGGCATCGAGCTCGGCGCCGTCGGTCCGCGCGCGGTGGCGGTGCATTCGTATCCCACGTTCCTTCTTGGCCGCGGCGTGGAGCCGGCGCAGTTCGTCCCGGGGCTCCTCGCGCGCATCGCCGAGGAAGGCCACGCGGACTTCGAGGCCGCGCTCCATTCGGTGCTCGACATGATGGCGTGCAAGGCCGCGGTAAAGGCCGGCGACCGCCTGACCTCCACCGAGATCGACGCACTCCTTGACCTGCGCGAGCGCATCGAGCGCGGCACGGCGTGCCCGCACGGCCGGCCCACCGCGCTGCGGATCACCATGCGCGACCTCGAACGCAACTTCGGGAGGGCGTGACATGGGTTCGGGCCTGCCGCTCACGGAATGGATGTCCGCGGAATCCGCGGGCCGCACGTTCACCGTTGCCGGCGGATGGGGCACGGCGTCCGGCGTGGTGGTTTCGCCGCCCGAGCGCGGTGGCTGGTTCGGTCGCGGCCGCGGTGATTCCGCGCGTGCGCCGATGGTGCTCCTGGCACCGCAGTGGCCCGGGCTTGAGGACGCGCTTGAATTCGCGCTTGCCGACGATGCGCTGGCGGTCGGCCTGCTGCGCGGTGGGGCGCGCGTCGCACGGCTCCGCAGCGTGGAGTTCGCGGGTGCGCCCGATCCCGGCATGTGGATCGATGCGATCCTGGACGCGCTGCAGTCCGCCGCCGGCGGTGAGGGCGCGGCCGGGCTCGCCGGCACGGGCCTTGCGGGCACCGCCTGCGCGCTCGCCTCCTCGCGGCGCGAGGACCTGGCGCTCCTGGTGTGCGCTGCCGCACCCAGCGCGGAGGTCATGAGCCGCCGCACGCCGGAGAACGAGGACGACCCGATGTGGGAGACGTCCGCCACGCTGCGCCTGGCCGATCGCCTGGCGGAACTGGCACCGCTCGAGGCGGTGACCGTCTTCGCACGTCCCACGCTCTTCGTGCAGGGTGCGGTGGATGCGCTGCTTCCTGCCGCGCACATGGAGGCATGGCGCGCGGCGCTCGCAGCGACCGGCCGTACCGCCGATGGCATCGAGGTGGCCCTTGCCGACGGCTATTTCCGCATGGTTTCCGCGGAAGGCGACACGGCGCCGGAGGACGACAGCGGTCTGGCACTTCTCACGGACGCCGTGGCTGCATGGACGGCGCGCACCATCAGCCGCGCGGGCGCGGCGGCTCGTCGCGGTCCGTGACGATCTGGTGGAAGACCACCTCGCCCGTGCGCATGGTGCGCCGCACGTAGGGGCCGCAGAGCCCGCAGCCGGTGCCGCACTTGAATTGCTGCTGCATGTCGTCGAAGCTCGAGCCCGGGTTGGCCTCGAGCCATCGCTTCACGGTGGCGAACTCCACCTTGTGGCACACGCAGCGGTCGATGCGCACGGTTCAGTCGCCTCCGTAGGCGGAGTCGTCCGCGCTCAGGAAGCCGTTGCGGGGGAAGTCGGTGACCCAGCGCGCCATCTGGTCGGTGGTGAGCGCGCCGCGCTGCGGGTCGGCCACCGTGGAGACGTGGCCATCGAGGTGCGCGCAGCAGGTGCAGCCGGCCCAGTGGCGGAAGGACTGCGTGCCCGCGCAGACGAGGCCAAGATCGCCCTCCGCGCGGTTCAGCGGTGCCCGCATGAACTTGTTGGCGCCGCCCTTCCAGCCGCCGTCGCCGAAGACCGCGGTGGCCGCCGGGTCGCGGATCGCCGTCGTCGGCACGCCCATGCGCGCCGTGCGCCAGCCGTCGATCGCGGTGCCGTCCTCGGCGATGGTGGGGTACGTGCCCTCGTGCCCCAGGTAGCTGGTGTTGTAGTTGTAGCCCGTGTACGGGTCGGCGCCGAAGGTGGACGGTCCCTCGAAGTCCGGGCACTGCTGCACGGCAAGCGGCGTGTCGGTGTAGCTCCAGAGCGGGCCGGGCGTGGCCACGCCGGCGCGCTGCTCGAAGTCCCACGCCACGGTGCGCACGGTGCCTGCATCGCGCAGGTAGAGCACCGCCGCCGGCATGGCGCCGTTGGACGCCACGTACGCCTCGCATGCGGTGGCGATCTGCCGCAGGTTGGAGGTGCACGCCGTGGTGCGGGCCGCGCCGGACGCGGCGCGCAGGCCGGGCAGCAGCACGGCGAGCAGGGCGGCGATCACCGCCACCGTCACCAATGTCTCGACGAGCGTGAAGGCGCGTCGGCTCATGACCAGCCTCCCAGCAGTTGCCCGAGGTCCGCGCCGCCCACGATGCCGTCCTGATCAAGGTCGGCCGCGCACGCGTTGCACGGTCCCCACGCACCGAGCATGATGCCGAGGTCCGCGCCGTTCACATGGCCATCGTTGTTCAGGTCGCCGATCGGCGCAATCGGTCGCACGGCCACCACCGCGTCGACCTCCGGAACGCTCGCGGCAGTGCTCGCCACGCGCACGCGCACGAAGCGCGCGGACGCGAGCCCGGCCGACGCAATGTCGATGCGTGTGCCGCCCGCAGCGCCGCCGTAGGCAGCGACCATTTCCGGCCAGGAGAGCCCGAGCAGCGAATCCGCGGTGACCTGCGGGTCGACCGGCTTCGCACAGTCGGTCGGATCAACCCCCGCCGTGGTGGAGTAGGGCCCGGTGTCGAGCCAACCAAGCGTCGGCAATCCGCCGTCTGCCACCGCACCCGGCACCAGCGACCACGTCACTCCGTCGTCGCTGAGTTCGATGGTTCCGCCTTCGGCATACGTGAATCCGGCGGTGCCCGACGGATACGAAAGGTCGCTGCAGAACGAATTGCCGTAGATGATGAGGTCGATGCCGAACGGATTCGCAGGGTCATCGAGGATGGGTGCGTCGAAGGCAAGCACCAGCTCGCCGCCGCGGCCCACCGACACGATCTCGCCCGGCATGAACGCGGGGCGGAAGGGCGTCACGGCACCGGGCTCGATGCCCGCGCCCGTGAACCGGGTCGGCTCGCCGAGCGCCGCGTCAGGATTCCGGTACGAGGTGCCTGCGCCGCTTCCGGCGACGTATCGCACGACGGTGCTCGCGCAGCGCGGCGGCACGGCGCGTGCGCTCGGCGTCAGTGCCAGTGCAAGCGTTGCCGCCGCGGCGATGGTGGCCGCGCGCATGCCATCCATGGCAAGTGCAGAACGTGGGGGCATGATGTTCCGGCCGTACTTCGGCCGTGGTGCGGCCGTCGATGGTCCATGCCGGTCGTGGGCCCAACTCGCGTGGGCTTGACCGATGCGCAGGCCGGTCTTCCGGCTTGCAGGCTCCGGCTCCGCCTTCCCGGCACCGCGCGTTGCACGCGGGGCCAGTGGCCATTGGAGTCCGGCTGCGGGCCCATGCCCGCTGCCTGTTCACGGCGGCGCGTCCGCGGCGGTCTTTCACCGCCTTCCCGAGCCGGAATGTGCACTGCCTGGACGGACCGGTCCAGCCAGCGAGCACTCCGGCCTTCCGCAGCCACGGGGCTGCGATCGCCTGCGCAGGAGGGAGTGTAGCGGCCGGCCGGGACAGGGTCCCGGAACTTTCGTTGACACCCACGGGTCCGGTGGCGTAGATTTGTGGTCCTTTCCGGGCATCCCGGAGCGGGTTGGGTGCGTAGCCCTCCACCAGTGGTTTGGTGGGCCAAGCGCCTGTCCCCCTCCCATACCCCGTCCAGCCAGTGGGTTGGACGTCCGCTGACACGAGCCCCCACTCGGGGGCGCTCCGAACTGAGGTCCAGACGTGCTCGTCTCCAAGCGTTCGCCGCTCGTTCTTCCGCTCGCACTCGCCACCGTCATGGGTGGCTGGACGCTCCCTGCCCTCGCGCAGGATGACGCCGCTGCTGCTCCCGCGACGGATGGCGGTTCGGATTCCGTCAAGCTGGTCCAGTCGGCGCAGCTCTACGTCCACAACGTGATGATCGCGAAGCCCGAGGCCGCGAATGCCGCCGCCAACGCGCTCCTCGCCGACAGCGTCGAGCCGAGCGTCCTGGCCATGGCCATCGACGGCGCCGACCTGGGCAAGCGCATGGACGACGCCTTCCGCCGCAGCCGCCGGATGGCCGAGGTCTCCGACGCCTCCGCCGCCCTCGAGACGAAGCTCGAGTCCGGTCGCCAGATCCTCGCCCGCAAGATCGAGCGCATCGAGGAAGCCGTCAAGATGCTCGTGGGCCCGATGCGTGGCCAGATGATCGCCAAGGACCGCCTGATGGCGGCCGGCGAGTACGCGGTGCCGGCACTCCTGCGCCAGATCGTCGAAGGCCGCGACCTCTCGCTCGAGGCCGCCGCCACGCGCACGCTCATCGAGATGCGCCGCCAGGCAGCGCTTCCGCTCGCGCTCAGCGTCCAGGCGCTTGATCCCGCCGCGCAGCGCAAGGTGTGCCTGATCCTCGGCCAGCTTGGCTATCCGGTGGCCGTTCCGGTCCTCCTCGACCTCGCGCAGGCGAAGGGCACCACCAAGGACGTCTCCGAAGCCGCCATGGATGCCGTGCGCGCCCTCGGTGGCAAGGACCAGCCGGCCCACCAGGCATACGCAGCCTCTGCCTATTCGTTCCTCACCGCCGACCCGTCGCTCATCGCCTTCGGCTCCGAGTCGATGCAGAACATCTGGAAGTGGACCGAGTTCGGCGGCCTCGCCTCGGACCGCGTGTCCACGCGTGTCTACTTCGACGTGATGGCCATGATGCTCTCGCGCCGCGCGCTCGAGCTCGATGCGAGCGACGACCGTGCGCTCGCCGTGTTCGTTGCGGCTGACCTCCGCCGCGAGTCCGGCATGGGCGAAGGCATCGTCGATCCGCTCTTCGACGGCCAGGGCCACACCGCGCAGTTCTATGCCACCGCCGCCGGTCCGAAGACCATGCAGGACGTGCTCGGCATCGCACTCGGCCTCTCCGACACCGGTCTCGTGCGTTCGTCGCTCTCGGCGCTCCGCCAGACGGCGAGCAGCACTGCGATGATCGGCGACGGCTCGTCGTCGGTCGTGAAGGCGCTCGATTACCCCGATCGCCGCGTGCGCTTCGAGGCGGCCTTCACGCTCGCCTCGGTCAGCCCGAAGGCCAAGTTCGCCGGTGGCGAGCAGGTGGTTCCGCTCCTGGCGCAGGCCGTTCGCGGCGGTGGCCAGACCTTCGCGGGCATCATCAGCCCCGGTGCCGAGGATTCGCAGCGGATCTCCGGTTCGCTGCGCGGCATGGGCTTCTCGCCGCTGACGGCCGCCGCCAACGCCCGTGAGTTCAACGCCATCGCGGCGCGCAACGCCGGATGCGACATCGTGGTGATCGCGGGCAACGCGGCGCAGGTCCGTGGCCAGTTCCAGGAAGTGCGCGGGCTCAGCGCCGGCGCATCCGTCCCCGTGGTGATCGTGGCACAGCCTGCCGACAAGGGCAGCCTCGACGCGCTCGCGGCCGATGGTCGCACCACCGTGCTCGGCGCCGACATCTCCGACGAGGCCTTCCAGGCGGGTGTCGATGCACTCGTCACCAAGGCGCTCGGTGGCCGCATCGGCGCCGGCGACAGCTCGCGCTACGTGAACGAGGGCGTCGATGCGCTGACTCGCATCGGCCTGGCCTCCAGCGACATCTTCAACATCGCCGATGCCGAGCCCGGCCTCATCGATGCGCTCCGTACGCAGGAAGGCCCGGTCAAGGCCGCGGTGGCTTCGCTCCTTGCGATGATCGACTCGACGCGCGCGCAGCGTGCGGTGATCGACGCAGCGCTCGCCGCGCAGGGCGACGAGCAGGCAATGCTCTTCGGCCCGGTGGCCGACGGTGCGCGCCGCTTCGGCTCCAAGGCCACCACGGCGCAGTCCGATGCCATCCGCGAACTCGTCCGCACGTCGATGGGCCCCGTCGCCGATGCCGCCTCCGCGGCGTTCGGTGCGCTGAGCCTGCCGTCGAGCGAGGCGGTGGACCTGATCATCAAGTCCCGCGTGCCCGGGAAGAAGGCCGATGCGGCCCCGGCGGCGGACGTCGACGGCGATTCGGGCAAGGCGGCCGACGACGCTGCCGGCGACCAGAAGCCCGCGGAAGCGGCGCCCGGCGACGTTTGATGCGGTGGTCCTGAGGGGCCTTGGCGGGCGCGGGCGGGCGGTATAGTCTGCGCCTTCGATTTGCCACCCTAGCTCAGTGGTAGAGCAGTGCTTTCGTAAAGCACAGGTCGTGGGTTCGAGTCCCATGGGTGGCTTCACTACGCGGCGGACGGTGCCCTTCGGGCAGCGTCCGCCGCTTCGTTTCGCCACCCGGCGTCCTGGCCTCGCCGCTGCGCGGCGTCGGCCAGTCCGCGCTGCCGCGGCCGATTGGATCGGCCACGTCAGCTGGTCCTTGCGCTTGGTGCCTCCGCGGCCTGGCCGCTTCGGCAGTCGCGTCGAGTCCCGAGCGTGACTCGGCCTCGCCGCTGCGCGGCATTGGCCGAGGGGCGTTAGGTCAGAAGCCGACGGCTTGGCCGTCGCGGCGGGGGTCGCTGGCGGCGATGTAGCTGCCGTCGCCTCGCCAGGCCATCTGGGCGCCGCCGAAGAAGGCTTCGGCCGCGGTGTCGACGCGGACGCGGTGGCCGCGGGCGGCCAGGGCGGTGACGGTGGATTCGGGGAAGCCGGGCTCGAGGAGGATGCTGCCGTCGTCCATCACCTGCCAGCGCGGGGCGTCGATGGCGCTCTGGGGGTTGAGTCCCTGGTCCACCATGCGGAGCACCACCTGCACGTGGCCCTGCGGCTGCATCGGGCCGCCCATCACGCCGAAGGCGGCGAGCGGCTGGCCGCGGCGGGTGAGGAAGGCGGGGATGATCGTGTGGAAGGGGCGCTTGCCGGACGCGTACTCGTTCGGGTGCCCGCGCTCGAGCGTGAAGCCTGCGCCGCGGTTCTGCATGGCGATGCCGGTGCCTGGGACCACGATGCCCGATCCGAAGCCCTCGTAGTTGGACTGGATCCAGCTCACCATGTGGCCCTGCGCATCGGCGGCGGCCAGGTAGACGGTGCTGCTCTTGGCGAAGGGGCGCGCGTTCCACTGGCCCGCGGCGTCCATGCGGATGGCGGCGGCGCGCGATTGCAGGTACGCGGGCTCGAGGAGCTGCCGCGCGTTGCCGGTGCCGAGGTCAGGGTCTGCGACGTGCCGATGCACGTCGACGAACGCGGCGCGCATCGCCTCGATCTGCAGGTGGAGCGAGTCCGCGCTGTCCGGCGGAAGCGTGGCCACCGCGGTGTGGCGCAGGATGCCGAGCGCCACCAGCGCGGCCAGGCCCTGGCCGTTCGGCGGGATCTCGTGGAGCGTGACGTCGCGGTAGTCGACGGACCACGGTTCCACCCACTGCGCGGTGTGTGCGCGCAGGTCCTCGGTGCGCATGGCGCCGCCTTCCTTGCGCGCGGCGGCATCGATGCGGTCCGCGATGGCGCCGCGATAGAAGCTCTCGCCGCCGGTGCGCGCGATGTCGCGCAGCGTGGCGGCGTGATCGGGCAGCTTCACCGTCTCGCCGGTGGCGGGCGCGCGGCCGTTCGGGGCGAACGTGGCCATCCAGGCGGGGAAGTCCCTGTAGCGCTTCACGGCGCGCTCCCAGCCGGCGGCGGCCATCGGGCTCACGGGATAGCCCTCGGTGGCGTAGCGGATGGCGGGCGCCAACAGGCGTTCGAAGGGCAGGGTGCCGTGGCGCTTGTGGAGTTCCACCCATGCAGACACGCAGCCAGGCACGGTGACGGCGTTCCAGCCGAGGCGCGGCATTTCGGTGGCGGTGCCGAACGCCTCGCGCGCCAGTCCGGCGGGCGAGCGGCCGCTGGCGTTCAGGCCCTGGAGCTCGCCGTCCCAGGTCAGCGCGAAGGCGTCGCTTCCGATGCCGTTGGCGGTGGGCTCCACCACGGTGAGCGTGGCAGCGGCGCACACCGCGGCGTCGGCCGCCGTGCCGCCATCCATCAACGCCTGCAGCCCGGCCTGCGCCGCGAGCGGCTGGCCGGTGGCGACGACGTTTCCTGCCAGGACCGGCATGCGCTGCGAGCGGTAGGGGAAATTCCAGTGCATCCGATGCAGATTATCCGCCCGAAATGAGCCTCTCCGCGGGATTTACGGAGATTTGTCCGCGCCGGCTCCAGCGCGACCCGGATCCCGCCGACAATGCACGCGCGGCGAGAGGTGTGCCGCCACGCCTGGGAGGGCACTGCCATGACGACCGCCGCCACCGCCACCATCACTCGCACCACCTCGCTCGATCGCGTCGAGCCCAAGTCCCGCACCCGCCTGGGTCGGCAGTCCGACTCGCGGACGGTGAAGCAGGCGCTTGATCGCGTGCGCTCGATTCCGTTTGCTGCCGCGACGCATCGCGCCAGCGCCGACGTTCCGTTCATCTGCGGTTGAATGCCGTACGATCACTGCGCGTGAACGCTCCCACGGAAACCACGGCACCCAAGACGCTTGTCCTCCTCGTGGACGATCAGCCGATCGTCGAGGCGGCGCTGCGTCGGCTGCTCGCGAACTTCACCGACCTGGAACTGATCGCCGAGCGCGACGCGGACGCGGGCTACCGCCTGGCACTTGCCCGTCGCCCGGACGTCATGCTGCAGGACCTGATGATGCCTGGCGTGGACGGGATGGAGCAGATCCAGCGCATCCGCGCCAACCCCGACCTGGCGGACATGCCGCTCGTGGTGCTTTCCGCCGACTCGGTGGCGGAGACCAAGGAGCGCTGCTTCAAGCTCGGTGCCAACGACTACCTGGTGAAGCTGCCCGACGCGCTCGAGCTGGTGGCGCGCATCCGTTACCACGCCCGCATGGGCCGTGCGCAGCGGGACCGCGACCGCGCCATGCGCGCCCTGGCGCAGAGCCAGTCGGAACTGGTGCGCCGGAACTCCGAGGTGGACGCCGCCAACCGCCGGCTGGCCGCCATGAACGACCTGCTGGGCCAGGAGAGCCAGGAGCAGCGCGAGCGCATTGCCGAAGTGGCTGCCCTGGGCGCGAAGCTCGGCCGCGCGCAGGACCTCGACGAAGTCATGGACCAGTCGCTGCGCCTGGCGCGCAGCTTCACGGATTCCGACGCCGGGTCCATATGGATGTGCGAGCCCGACGGCCTGCGGCTCGTCTACACCCAGAACGACACGCTGGAATCGAGGCTCGCGCCCGGCGAGCGCCTGCCGCTTGCCGATATCCGCGTTCCGCGCGACACCAACTCCATTGCCGGCTACGTGGCGGTGACGGGCAAGCCGCTCCTCATCGAGGACGTCCACGCGCTCGACCCGTCGCTGCCGTACCACTTCCGCGGCGATTTCGACCAGAAGATCGGTTACACGACGCGAAGCATGCTGGTGACGCCGCTGCGCGATGCGCGCGACGAGGTCGTCGGCGTCCTGCAGCTCATCAACGCCCGCGGCCGTGGCAAGATGCCGCGCGAGACGGCGGTCTTCACGGCTGCCGACGAGGCCGCGGTGGAGCTCTTCGCCGGCATGGCATCGCTGGCGCTCGAGCGCGCCAGGCTTGTCCGCGGCGTCATCATGCGCACCATCGCCACTGCCGAGATGCGCGACCCCACCGAGACCGGTGCCCATGTGCAGCGCGTGGCCGAGTGCTCCGTGGCCATGTACGACCGCTGGGCGGCGATCCACAAGGTGGACGACGCCGAGCGCGTTCGCAAGCGCGACGAGCTTCGCATCGCGGCCATGCTGCATGACGTCGGCAAGGTGGCGATCCCGGACCGCATCCTGAAGAAGCCGGGCAAGCTCGACGACGAGGAGTACCGGCACATGCAGACGCACTCCATCCTCGGAGGGCGGCTCTTCCTCGAGGCCGCCACGCCGTACGACGAGGCGGCGCGCGACGTGGCCATCCACCACCACGAGAAGTGGGATGGCACCGGATATCCGGGCGAGGTCGATCTGTCGGTGCTCGCCGGCCTGGGCGTCGAGATCACGGAGAACCCGAAGCTCACGCCGCTGCGCGGCCAGGAGATCCCGCTCTTCGCGCGGATCGTGGCCGTGGCCGACGTGTACGACGCGCTCACCAGCAAGCGTGCCTACAAGGAGCCGTGGAGCGCGGAGCAGGTGGCCGACCTCCTGCGCAAGGAATCCGGGCACCACTTCGACCCGGAGCTCGTCGACATCGCGCTGGAGCTCCAGGGCTACTTCCGCTCGGTGCGCGAGCGCTTCGCCGGCGAGCATGCCTGATCACGACGCGTGACCACGTCGCCTCACCACGGCCCATGCCGTGGTCACGCGCGATGAAGTTCGGTCACGCGCAGTCACCCCACTGGTTCTTCGTCGGGCCGTCCGGGAAATCCCCCAGCCTGCGCACGATGGCCCGCACGCACGCGCTTCGGGCCGCGGCCTCCATGGCTGCGCGATAGGCACGCGGATCCGCACCGACGCGTTCCGGGCACGAGAGGATCAGGCTTTCCACCAGGCCTTCGTCCATGGTCTCGCACGCAGCGTCCAGGCAGCGCTCGATCCAGAGGTCCGCCAGGCGTTCGTCCGGGAACGCATAGCGCGCGTGCCGGAAGAGCACGAGATCGAGGATGCGCGTGGGCACCGATTCGCGCCGGACCCACGCGTCGATCACGAACCGCAACTCGCCGCGATCGCGCAGGTGGAAGAGCGCGATGTCGAGCGCGTCGTACCACCGCGGGGCCAAGCGCAGGATGTCGAAATCGACGGCCGCCAGCGCGGTGGCCAGCGCACCCGGTGCGTCGGGCGCGTGTTCGGTCCGCGCCAGCCGCGTGGCTTCGGCGTTGAGCTGGGATTCCGCGGGCACGCCGTCGATGGTGGCGAGCATGCGACGGAAATCAAGCGTGCCGCACTCGGTGCAGCCGGTGGTCATGCACGCGCCTTCATCGGCCGCGGCCCAGACCGCGTCGAGGAAGGGATTGGCACGAACGAAGAGGGAGGGGATCTGCCGGACGCGGTCTCCGAAACCGGAGTTGCCGGAACTGCGATCCGCCAGACGATGGCGCCGATGGTGCGGGTTCGTCGACATGATGGGCCTCCTGCCCGAGGGCCGCGCACTCCAGCCGTTCTTACCCTGCGTTACGCCAGGCGCGGGTGCATTGTTTCCTTGAATGGAAATTCTCAAGAAAGAGCGTCGTGGGGCATCAACGGGGAAAGTGCCGCATCCCTGGCCTGTCGGCCGGATCGCGTGCAAACGCGTGGTTCCAATGGCTTTGCGTCAGGACTGCAGGTCGGCGCCGCGGCGCGGCGGCGTCGCCGGGGCGGCGGCATGCCAGCAGAATTCCATTACCAGCGCGCCCACGATTCCGAGCAGCAGGCCGACGATGGACGCCGAAGCCGAGCCCCCGGAGGCAATCATGCGCCCGGTGGCGGCGATCAGGCCGAGGCCGGCCCAGAGCGGCCAGCCGCGTGATTGCCAGAGCGTGAGCACGCAGGCCACCGCGCCCACGGTGGCGGTGCCGAGCGCCTCGCCGGCCACCGCGATGTCGGCGATCCCCGCCCACATCACCGCGAGTGCCAGCATGCCCATCCAGCGCGCGGTGTTGCTCCAGTTGAAGGCGGCGGCGATGCCGAAGCCCACCACCGACGCCGCGGTCCAGAAGAGGGGGCCGCCCAGGAACGCTGCCCACGGCCAGAATGCGTCCTGGTCCGCGGCCCGATGCGCGGCCGCCCAGCGAGCAACGCTCGGATCGCCGTAACGGTGCATGGCGGCAATGGGCAGCACGCTGCCCACCGCAATGCCCAGGGCCACGATGCGGCCGCGGCCGGTGCCGAGGATCGGGCGTTCCCGTGCAGCGCGCGTGGCCGTTACGGCGCTCACCGGTCCACCCCGCGACAACTGACAGCGGGGCCTGGCTGGACCGTCGTGCGCAGGTGGATGGTGGGCAGGTCTGCCATGGGCAGGTTGAGCGTAGCGGAAGCAGGGGTATCCTCGTAGCCAATGCACACGCATGCTGCCGACCGTCGCCACTCGTCTGCGATGCACGTTGATCGATCCCGGCGCGCCGCGCTTGCTGCGCTGGGTGCCGCGGCGGCCGGCGCCGCACTTGCGGGATGCGCATCGAAGGGTGCCGGGATGCCGGCCACGGCGGCCGCACCCGCACCGGTGCCGCCCCAGAAGTTCTTCGACCGTCGCATCTCGCTCGCGCAGTGGTCGCTCCACCGGGCACTGAAGGCGGGCGAGATCGCCAACATCGATTTCCCCACCGTCGCGCGCGAGCGCTACGAACTGGGCGCCGTCGAATGGGTGAGCACCTTCTTCGGCGGGCGCGTCCTGGACGAGCAGTACCTGGCCGAGCTCCGCTTCAGCGCCGACCGCAGCGGTGTGCGCAGCGTCCTCATCATGGTCGATGGCGAAGGCGACCTCGGTGCTGCCGATGCCGCCGCCCGCAAGGATGCCGTAGAGCGCCACACGCGCTGGCTGCATGCCGCCAACGTGCTCGGGTGCTTCGCCATCCGCGTGAACGCGCGGAGCGAGGGCACTCCCGACGAGCAGCGCGCGCGCAGTGCCGAGGGCATCGGCATGCTTGCCGACCGCGCGCTTGTGCAGGGACTGGACGTGATCGTCGAGAATCACGGCGGCATCAGCTCGAACGGAAGCTGGATGGCCGCGCTCATGAAGCAGATCGGCCGCCCGAACGTGGGAACGCTGCCTGACTTCGGCAACTTCAAGATCACCCCCACCGAGCAGTACGACCGCTACGCCGGCATCGCGGAGATGATGCCGTGGGCGCGTGATGTGAGCGCCAAGAGCTATGGCTTCGATGCCGCGGGCAACGAGACCACCATCGACTACGACCGCGTCTTCGGCATCCTCGATGCCGCGGGCTACAACGGCTACGTTGGCATCGAGTTCGAGGGCAAGGGGATGCCCGAGCACGAGGGCATCCTGGCTACCAAGCGGCTCCTCGAGCGGCTTGGCGTGCGCGCCTGATCCACCGGGAGGGCGTGGGGCGGGTGTGCCCCGTACACTTTGCGCCCCATGTCCGCAGACCCCCACACACCGTCCGGTCATCGTCGCGAGAAGGTCATCCTGGTCACGGGCGCCGGCGGCGAGATGGGGCACGGCCTCATCGACGTGCTCTCCCGAGACGGCAACCAGATCGTGGCCATGGACGTGCGCGAACTCGATGCTGGCGTCCGCTCCAAGTGCCGCGATGCGTTCGTCGGTGACATCTGCGACGCCGGCCTGCTCGAGCGCGTCAACGCGCAGTACGAGATCGGCGAGATCTTCCACCTCGCCGCGCTCCTCTCCACCCGGGGCGAATTCGCGCCGGAAACCGCGCACCACGTGAACGTGGATGGCACGCTCAACCTCCTCAAGCTGGCGGCCGAGCAGGCGCGCGCGCAGGGGCAGGGCGTCAAGTTCATGTTCCCGAGCTCGATCGCCGCCTACGGCATGCCGTCGGTGGAGGCCAAGCGCACCAATCGCGTGGTGAACGAGGACCAGTTCACGCACGCGCACACGATGTACGGCGTGAACAAGGTGGCGGGCGAGGAGCTCGGCCGCTACTACCAGGACCACTATCGCAAGCTCGCCAAGGACCGCATGGTCCGCCCGGTGGACTTCCGGTCGATCCGCTTCCCGGGCATCATCTCGAGCGACACCGTCCCCGCGGGCGGCACCAGCGACTACGGCCCGGAGATGATCCACGTGGTGGCGCAGGGCAAGTCGTACGACTGCTTCGTGCGTCCGGACACCCGCATCCCGTTCATGACCATGCCCGAGGCGATCGACGCGCTGCTGCGGCTCGCTGCGGCGCCGAAGGAGCGCCTCTCGCGCTGCGTCTACAACGTCAGCGCCTTCAGCCCCACCGCCGCGGACTTCGAGCGGCTGGTCAAGCGCGACTTCCCGGGCGCGCAGGTGAGCTTCGTGCCGGACCTCGGTCGCCAGGCGATCGTCGACAGCTGGCCGGAGGAGTGCGACGATTCCGCCGCCCGCCGCGACTGGGGCTGGACGCCGACGTACACCTTCGAGAGCGCCTTCGAGAAGTACCTGATGCCGAAGATCCGGGCGCGGTACGGCAAGGCCTGAACGGGGCGTCGCCGAAGCACCCCGGATTGACCCGGGGGGAGGGTGCGCGACTGCTAGCGTTGGCCGTGCAATTGCGTGGAAACAGGTGGTTCCGGTAGCCTTTCCCGGATGACCACCCTCGTCGCCAGCCCGTTCGAGTCGCGCACGCAGCAGATCCTGTCCACGCTCAAGGAGTCGGGCCAGCTCAAGCACCTGCAGACCATCGAAGGCCCCATGGGCGCCACGGTGAAGCTCCGCGGCTACGGCGAGGTTGCGTGCTTCTGCTCCAACAACTACCTCGGGCTCGCCGATCATCCGGAAGTGATCGATGCGGGCATCGCCGGCCTGCGCACGTACGGCGCCGGCACCGCGAGCGTCCGCTTCATCTGCGGCACCTTCGAGTGCCACCACACGCTCGAGGCGAAGATCGCCGAGTTCTACGGCTGCGAGGCGGCGTACACGTTCACCAGCTGCTGGAACGCCAACGAGGCCATCTTCCCGACGCTCTGCGAGCCGGGTGACCTGGTCATCAGCGACGAGCTGAACCACGCGTCCATCATCGACGGCATCCGCCTGGCCGCGGTCATCAAGAAGGGCCTGCACAAGGGCGTCTTCAAGCACGCGGACCTGGGCGACCTGCGCGCCAAGCTTGCCGCCGCGCGCGCCAACCCCGACGTGACGGGCGCCCTGTGGGTGGTCACGGACGGCGTGTTCAGCATGGAAGGCGACATCGGCGACCTGCCGGGGCTGCGCGCCGTGTGCGACGAGTTCGGCGCGCTGCTCGTGGTGGACGACAGCCACGGCACCGGCGTGATGGGCCGCACCGGCCGCGGCACGCACGAGCACTGGAACATGGCGGCCACCAAGGTGGACTACTTCACGGGCACGCTCGGCAAGTCCCTCGGCGGCGCGGCCGGCGGATACGTGGTGGGAAGCCGCAAGGCCATCGACCTCCTCATCCAGCGCGGCCGCCCCACGCTCTTCTCGAACGCGCTTCCCGCCACGGTGGCCTGCAGCGCGGAGAAGGCCATCGA
>Ga0114979_10000575_pt1 | contig 24152 bp, 24 predicted proteins | sample S_140625_EF_Meta_FD_87315 | JGI IMG/M metagenome (GOLD analysis project Ga0114979, IMG submission 87315) | Freshwater microbial communities from Lake Simoncouche, Canada to study carbon cycling - S_140625_EF_MetaG | ecosystem: Environmental > Aquatic > Freshwater > Lake | place: Lake...
CAAAAAAAGATTAGCGTCCTGATAATTTGCAGAAATCTCTGAAGCTATCGGGTTTGGAGCACAGGTATTAAAAGCAAGAAAGCCCTCATCATCAGGGCCTCTATGCGTTAAATCCTTTAAAGCCGTTTTAACATCGGGTAAAGGAGAAGGAGAATTTTCAGGAAAAGCGAAACCAGCTAGGCCACACATGGGAATTTATTATATTTGCATTTAAAAATGCCCAAGACGAGATATAGTTTAATGTTTCCAAGTTGGTATCCCAATAGAGAAAATCCACTTTCAGGGATATTCACTAAAAAACATATTGCGGCAATAGAACATTTCATTCCCACTTATACCCTTTTTGTATTACCTACCGATAAAATAAAACCCTTACGCATTGAAAAAGAAAAAACAGAGAAAGAAGAAATTATTTATTTCGGAACTACGAAAATATCAGTAATTAATGCTGTTTTGTTTATTTATATTTATTTATCCAGCATTTTATTTATACTAATCAAAAAAGGAAAACCTGCATATATTCATAATCATGTAGTTTTCCCAAGTGGATTTGTAGCATTAATAACATCAAAAATTTTAAATGTCAAATTATTAATAACAGAGCATTGGTCGGGATATTTAATTGAGGATAATAGGTTTTACAAATTAAATTTGACTATCCAGCGAGGTATTAGATACATTTTAGCATCTGCTCATAAAATAGGATTAGTTTCTAATTTTATGAGAAAAAGACTCATTGAGACGCACTTTGTTCAGAATTCAAAGGTCATTATCACCCCTAATATTATAGAAACAAACGATTTCATTCCAGAAGAAAGAAAAACAGGAAATGAAATCAACGTATTAACAATTTGTAATTTAAAAGATACAGAAAAAAACATAAGTGGAATGATAGAAGCCATTTATATTCTAAATAATACTTCATCAAAACCTATAAAGCTTAGTGTTATTGGCGATGGACAGGATGAAGAAATGCTGAAACAAAAAGCTGATTCTTTAAATATATTAAACTCAAAAATATTCTTCCTCGGACGTATTGAAAATAAATTATTAACTTATCAATATCGAATTTACGATTTCTACCTTTTAAATAGCAATTTTGAAACATTAAATATATCAGCCATAGAGGCACTCATGCATGGTTTACCCGTAGTGGCATCAAAGTGTGGCGGGCCTGAAGATTATCTAACCCAAAAAAATAGTATCCAGGTCAACACACAAGATACCGATGATTTAGTAAGAGGAATAAAGGAAATGATTGAAAAACAGGAAACTTTAAATCGAAGAGAAATCAAATTAGATATTGAGAAATTGTATAATGAAAAGGAGGTCATGGAGTCGCTAAGGATGTTATATGTCTAAAAATTAAATTATTTTTTTGTTATACATTAATTTCTCAATAGAATTCTCATAAATAGAAACTACATTTTTTACCTCTAATTTTGAAATTTTATTATTTATCTCCATATCATTCCTTTTCGAAAGGCTTATTATAAAATTAGCAATGTTTTCAACTTCTCCATGGTCAAAACTATGATGTCCATTTTCAGATAAGATTACTCTTGAAACGCAATTTTTAGGAATGATACCCATAATTGGTTTACAAACTGCTAAATAATCTGTTAGTTTGGATGGGAAAAATAGTCCTTCTTCCCCTTCTTCCTCTAACAACAATAACCAGGAAGCCTGACTCATGAAAATTAATGACTCTTCATGTGATACATTACCTGTTAAATTAAATATTTCTTTAAATTTAAGAACTTTTAGCTTTTTAAGCTCTGATGCTTCAATTGTCCCAACTAAATTTATAGTTAAGTCATTAAGGATATTTTTTTGTGTGTCAAAAATAAATTGTAATGCTTTAATTAAAGTATTTAAATTTCTTTTGCCATAAATACTTCCTACATGAGATATAATTATTTTACTATTTTTTTCAGATAAAGAAATTGATTTAACCTTATTCACTATATTGTTTTCCATACAAAGAGGAATAATTAAGTTTTTGATCATGGTATTAACTCCATATCTCTTTTCCCATTTATCGACAATAATTGAATTCGTATGGATGATTGAATCTGCTTTTTCAGCTACTATTTTTTCTAACCTTAGATTTAATTTCTTAAAGAAGTTAAACCTTAAATTTATATAACTATTGTCAACCCAAGGGTCATAAAACTGCGCTACAAATAAGGTATTAAGCCTCTTAACAAAATATAACGGAATTAAATGGGTACTAAATGGCGAAGCAATGGTATGTACCACATCAAATTCATTTATATTAATTTTTAATCTTAATTTTATCCAAACAAATGGGTTCCAAAAAAATAAGTCCCAATCTGGCATGAAATTTAATTCTCTGAATCGTAATATTGAAGCCAATTTAAAACCAAACTTTTTTTTAATAGAAAAAATCTCAATTACCTCAATATTTTTATGCTGGAATTCAATGGTATTTTTCTCCTTATTAGTTAAAACTGTAATGTGATGTCCGTTTTTCGCCAACTCTAAAAAAAATCTTCTCGCTTGAATACTGGATGGATTATAGAATTGTAAAAAATTATAAGTAATTAATAATATTCTCATTTCTATATTATCAAATCAAATTGATAAAATCATCTTTTTATCAATCCAGTCCTTCATTTCACTAAACATAACAAAATAGTCCGGAATAACACATTCAAAATCATCTCTTGTATTTAAAAGAGACTTATTTACCACATAATATTCATCAGGAACTATTTCGATTTCATCTCTATTGAAGATTTTTTTCAACAAAAGCAAAATTTCATATTTACTAATTGGAATATTGTTCGTTAAATGTATAATTCCTGAAATTTGATCATTTTTTATTATTTGCACTATTTTTTTCGCAAGTTCTATGGTGGTAATTCCACTCCAAATTGCATTTTTATATCCTAAAACTTTGCCCTTTTGTGCCATAAACCAATTGAATAGGCCAATCCCATCACTTTTTAATTCAATTCCAATAATAGATGTTCGAATAGTTAAATCCTTATTATTATTTAATTCACCTAATGCTTTTGTTTGTGCATAATATCCTGTAGCATCTCTAAAATCATCTTCTTTATACATTCCTTTTGAACCAGAAAAAACGCAATCAGTACTTATATGAATTACTTTGGTGGATGAATTTTTTGTTTTAGATTCAAGAAAATGGGGTAAATATGAGTTAATTAAAATGGCCTCATCTGGAAAATTTTCAGCACTTTTATTCAGCAGGCCTATACAATTTATAATGAAATCTGGCTTTAACTCTTCAATATATTCCTCAAGCGTTTTAAAATCTTTTATATCCATACATTTAGTTGGATTTACAAACCTTGAATCTCTCGCTACGTCAAATATCTTGAAATCTTTCAATTCTTCCCTTAACACCTTATAAATAACGTGACCTGCCATTCCTGCGGAGCCTAATAATAAAATACTTTTATTCATTTTTATTCCATATAACCCTATTAATAATAGGTGTATAGCTTTGTATACATCTTACAATTTTAGTGGAAACATCTAAAATAGAATATTCAACTGGAATTTGTTTGGATTGAAAATGAGTATTAAGCATTAAGTCAATGTTATTTAACACTTCGTTTTTCTTTATCCCTCCCAGTAGGATAGTTCCACTGTCTACACTTTCAGGTCTTTCTGTACTTGTCCGTAAACTAATGGCATTAAATCCTAACATGGCAGACTCTTCACTTATCGTACCACTATCAGAAAGTACACATTTTGAATTTTTCTGCAAATGAACATAATCTATAAATCCAAATGGAGGATAATTCTTTATTAAAGGATGTAATTTTAAGTTTTTACGTTCCAGTTGAATTTTAGTTCTTGGATGCGTCGAAAAAATTAATGGCGCCTGATACCTTTCAGCCACTGCATTTAAGGATTCAATCAGATTTTCAAAATTATCCCCCAAATCAAGATTTTCCTCCCTATGTGAGCTAACAACAAAATAATTATCTTTTTGCAGTTTTAATCTTTCGAGAATATCACTGGATTGAATTTTAACTTTATTTGCCTCAATCACCTCAAAAAGAGGTGTTCCCGTAACAAATATATGATCCTTTCTAAATCCTTCAGCAATTAAATACCTTCTGGAATGTTCGTTATATGCCAAATTGACATCACTTATATGGTCCGAAATTTTTCTATTTATTTCCTCAGGTACGTTTTGATCAAAACATCTATTTCCTGCTTCCATGTGAAAAATCGGAATTTTCAATCTTTTAGCTGAAATGGTGCTTAAAACACTATTTGTATCTCCTAAAACAAGCAATGCATCTGGCTTTTCCTTTAGAAAAATATCAAATGAAAGGGAAATAATATTTCCCATAGTTTTACCCAAATTTTGCCCGGCAACTCCAAGAAAATGGTCAGGTTTTCTGATACCAAGCTCCTCGAAAAATATTTCATTTAGCTCATAGTCATAATTCTGTCCCGTATGGATAAGCACATGATCAAATACCTTATCAGCCAATTTGATAATCTGGGATAACCTGATGATTTCAGGTCTGGTTCCTATGATTGTTGCTAATTTTAATTTTGGCATACTTTATAAGATTTTACCCGAATAACCAATTTTACCTAACAATGCTACCAATTCTAAATCTGTTAATCGATAGGTATTACTGGAATTATATTCATCAATATTGCTAAGACTTCCTTGTCCCTCTGAAAAATATTTATTGTAATTCAAATCACGGTTATCTGCTGCAATTTTAAAATAGTTTCCAATATCTACGGCATTCATCATTTCCTCTTTTGACAAAAGCGTTTCATGTTGTTTTTCAGCATGTCTGGTACCAATTATCTTGATTTCAGAATTTGATTTATATAAATCGACCATAACTCTTGCTAAATGTCCAATAGTAGATGCAGGAGATTTTTGAACAAATATATCACCAGGTGAACCATTACTAAATGCAAAAAGAACAAGATCTACTGCATCCTCTAATGTCATCATAAAACGGGTCATCTCAGGATCAGTAATCGTTACTGGAAGATTATTTATAATTTGCTCATGAAACAATGGAATGACAGAACCTCTTGAAGCCATAACATTCCCATATCTGGTACCCATAATAATCGTATCATTCGATTGTCTTGATTTAGATACCATCACTTTCTCCATCATTGCCTTGGAAATTCCCATGGCATTAATTGGATAAACTGCTTTATCTGTGCTCAAACAAATAACTTTAGATACTTTGTGTTCTATTGCTGCACTTAATACATTTTCAGTTCCCAGAATATTTGTTTTAACCGCCTCGATGGGATAAAATTCACAAGATGGCACTTGCTTTAAAGCGGCTGCATGAAAAATATAATCAACACCCTTAACAGCAGGTCCAACACTTGCTGCATCTCGCACATCACCAATATAAAATTTAACTTTTGGATGCTGAATTTCCACCCGCATATCATGCTGTTTCTTCTCATCTCTACTAAAAATACGAATTTCCTTAATGTCTGAATTAAGAAAACGATTCATTACAGCATTTCCAAATGATCCTGTACCACCAGTTATCAGTAATATTTTGTTTTCTAACATAGGTAATAACAATAATATATAAAAAAATAATTATCTCAAAAAGGCCAATCCTTCATCAATAACTTCATTGTTAACGAGTATTTTATCTTGTTCTATATTATTATAAAGATATAAAAATTCAAATAATATATTATCAAAAAACTCCTCCTTTAAGGTCATTAATTGAAGTGGATTCGCAAAAGAAAATCTTAAATAACCATCTTTTTCAATAATTGATTTATACAAGCTTAAATACTCATTTTCAAAATTAAACATTATATATGGTTTTCTGCCAAATAGTGCCATATTAAAAGGACCGGAAGGAGATCCCATGTGAAAATGTGAATTGTTTATCAATGCCAAATCATGTTCTATAAAGGTATGAAAGTCTTTTGCCACCAATACATTTGAGCATTGTCGCCATCGTTCGTCCACTTCATTAATTGAACAAATGACAATAAATTTAACATTGAATCTATCAATGCAATAATTAAAGTATTTATACCATTCATCTAATTTTGAATTCCTGTTTTGACCGTGGTTTTTATTGTTCCTCAAATTTATGGTAACAACTATTTTGCCGTGCGCATATTTGAGGAAAAATTGATTTACCCAAGAAGTTAAATAGTTCTTACAAATAAAATAAGGTGGATGACCCACCGAATTATAGTAATTTGGAAAAATGGAATTTAAAGCATCCCAATAATAATAAGTCCCCATCCCGTATGATTTCATATTAGGATAAACCTTATAATTTTGGATATTATCTAATATATATTTGTCAGCTTGAAACCTATTGTCAAAAATTAGAAGACTTGAAAAATGTTGATTTATTTGTGCTATCGGTAATAAAGAAGATATATTAAAATAAATATTATCTGAATTGATGTGACTAAATTCTTTTGTTTTTGTCAGATTATTCTTATCAAAAAGAATTAACAAATCAATTTCATCTATAGAATGTAATTCAGCAATACAAAGAGAAGCAGCATTTGCGACGAGAAAATCTCCAATACTAAAAGGTTGATAAGTAAAATCATAAATAAATAATAATTTTGTTTTCTTTTTTATTGAAAATATATCTATAAACCATAAAAATAAATTTTTACTCAGATAAAAGTAATACTTTACTAAGGCATATATTTTAATAATTTTTTTATAAAATAATGTCTTTTTCATTTAAATATTATTGAGATATTTCCTTCTTTTCATAACTCAAAATCATACTCTATGAGATTATATATAATTTCTAAACTAAAATCGGTTGCTTTCTTAAAATTTAGTTTGGGTATATCTATGAAATCTTAAGAAATTATATAAAAAGCAACATTCGTGAAATTCCTAAGTTTATTTCTAAATTTTAAAAAAACCCATACCTTCATTATATTTATCTATTTCCAGTACTCTTCATACATGGAGTCTAACTGTTCGTAATGCCAACAATATTAATAAACATACTTTGGCCAATCTTCTCAAAATTAAATTAAAGGAACTGTATTAGTCAGAGTTTAATTAGCTACCTATTTTAATTTTCCTAAATATATACTTACTATAAAATTGCTTCCAAATTAAACAATTTCTCTTAATAACTCATTCATTTTCAATGGAATATTCCCGATTCTACTGACCTGTACCGCGGCTGCCAGAGAACCAATTGCAGCTGCTTCCCAAATAGAGGCGCCTGTCGCCAAAGAAAGTGATGATGAAACTAGCATAGAGTCCCCTGCTCCTGCCACGTCGACCGGCAAGAAATTTAATGCTGGAATTCTATCCGTAATCCAATTAGTATCGTTGTAAGCTTTAGTGTAAACTAAGACCCCTTCCTCTCCAATTTTTAAAAGAATATTCTGAGCATTTGCTTTTTCTCTCAATTTCTCAGCTAATACAACTAAGCCACTTTCCATATCCCTCACACTTAACCTTGCTTCTCTTTCAGTAGGTGTTAGCAAAATCATATCATTAAATCGTCCTATGTCACCTGTCTGAGAAGAACTTTGACTATCAGCCACCATTAAAATTCCTTTACGACCAGCATAAAAAATTATTTTATCTACTAATTCTGATGGCAAACAACCATAATTAAAATCTGAAAAAATCAGTAGCTGACAATCATCTATAATCTCAATAATCCTATTATATATTGCTTCTTGTAAATTATTATCTATAGCCCCCTGTCTAAGATGACTAACTCTTAGCAACGTTTTTCCCTTTGCTCGAAACCGCTGTTTGAGTGTTGTTGGCCTTGATTCGTCAACAAAAATGGAACATTCTACTTCCAAATCATTTAAATTACTAACCGCAAAATCCTTTACTACATCATTTCCAGCAATAGAGATAAAATTAACTTTTGCGCCCATTCCTTTAGCATGTGCTGCTACAATGGCAGCACCACCTAAGAATCTTTTTGATTCTACTGGAGTAACAACAATAGTTGGATCTTCTTGAGACATACCCAAAGGATCACAAGTAATATATTCATCAATGATTATATCTCCTAAAACAATAACTTTCAGAGAAGTAAATTGGTGAATAGTTTCTTTTAAATTATTTAAAGTTAAAGAGTGTCTGGCTAAATAATCTTCTGGTAATTTAAAATTAGAATTGGCATTTTGCCTAATCACTTTATGTATCAAGTCCATAGACGAAAAAACAACCTCGCCTGAGCTAAAAACAAGCTTTCCTCCATAAGAATTCAGAACTGAATCCTCAATATTAAAAAGATGTTCATGTTCTTTCCCCTTTACGACATAGTCTGGTTTTATTTTACTAATTAAATCCGTAACAGATTCATCAATAATAAAAGACTCATCAACCCAATTATTACTTTGAATTCCTTCAATACGCAGCTTTTCATTAACTAATGCCGCATTTCCAGCTATTCTATCAGAATTAACACCAACTATTAAATAAGTGCCTAATTCTTTTGCAAATCTCAATAATCTTAAATGGCCCGGATGAAGAATATTAAAATTTCCAGAAACGAATGTAGTTTTTTTCAAATTATCTTTCATATCCCAAAATCAATTAAAGGACGAAAAACAATTCCCTTCTCAAGATCTGAAAATGCTTCATTTATATAAGTTAGAGAATAACGTTTTGTGATTAATTTTTCTAATGGGAGCTTTCCATCTCTATAAAGTTTTGCAAACTTTGGAATATCTACATCTGGATTACACATACCTCCCCAAGTACCTTTTATATTTTTTCCACAAATTAATTCGTACGGATCAATACTTATTTTTTCACCATTTTGAGGATGAGATGCAAATATACAAAGCCCCCCTTTTCTTTTAATCGAGTTAAATGCCTGCTCAATTGTTTGGATTAAACCTGCAGATTCAATGCTATAATCAAGCATTTCTCCTTTGGTAAGTTCGTCAATTGATTTAACAGGATCAAATTTAAGTGAATTTATTGTGTGGGTAGCACCTAACTGTTTTGCGAGTTCAAGTTTTTCATCTTTTACATCAATTGCTACAACCATTGAACAATTATATAAAGACGCAGCCATTAACGCACTTAGTCCAATTCCTCCTAAACCAAAAATAGCAATTTTTGAACCTGGTGCAGGCTTTACTGAATTAGTAACTATACCTGCTCCTGTTAAAACGGCGCAACCAAATAAAACAGCAATATCCATAGGTACACCATCAGGAATGATAGTACATCTATTCTCAGAAACAACACTGAATTCACTAAAAGTTGTTACAGCACCAGCATTTACTACCTTACCACTTAAATCAGTATATTTAGTGCTTCCTACATCTTGCCCAGAAGATTTTATCCAACCTAAAATTACCTTATCGCCTACTTTAACCTTTTTAACATTTTCTCCAATATCAGTTACAATCCCTGAACCTTCATGTCCAAGTAAGTGTGGAAGATAGTTATCAACTCCACGTTTACCCTGAACTTCCATTAACTGACTGTGGCAAATGCCACTAAAAGCTATTTTGACTAAAACTTGTCCAAGTTGTAATTTGGGAATATTTATTTCCTTTATTATAAGAGGAGAGTTTGCTTTTTCAAGAACTGCTGCTTTCATAAAAAAAAATTACCAGTTCATTTGCTCTTTTGCAGATATAAAAATACTTCCTTCTTTATATGAACTAGGAACATCTTCTAACGAAGTTACTTTTGACCAACCTTTTTTCTGTGAAAATGAATTTACACAAATATTATTAAGGTGTTCAAATATAGCTAAGGCGTTAGATTCTGTTCCTATTTCTAACATCATATCAGTTCCGCTCCAATCACTTTTATTAGTTGCCAAAATGATTTCTTTTTCTACACCCTCAACATCCATTTTTATAAAATCAGCAGAACTCATGATATTTTTAATCGACAATACTTTTACTGGAAATTTAACCAAGTCTCCATAGGGTTGTTTTACACCAGCAAGATGGCTGCTGGTAGTATTACCTATCACTCGAACAAATTCCAATTCCCCATCTTCAGAAGATACAGCTGCTTCCACTGTCGCAACATTGTTAATTTTATTTATTATCAGATTTGTTTTTAAAATATTCATATGAATAGGATCTGGCTCTATACATGTAACGTCCCAACCGCATAAGTTCATAATTATACTATGAATCCCTATATTTGCACCGATATCGTAAGTTTTTTTGTATTTGTTTTGGTTGGTAAGATAAAACGAAAAAATAATTAATTCATCTAACCCAAATAAATCAAGACTATTTATAGAGCCAAATTCCTGGAAGGGAAAACTAATATTTCCAAGCTTTCCAAGATTTATTATAGCTTCATCTACTTTTTTTAGATTAGAATTATATACAACAGTTTCTGCAACTTTTTCTAAAACTTTATACGCTGGGTTAGACCGAGCATGTGAGGATGAAATATAAGGTAATGCCTCTATTAATTGACCAATTGTAATTTTATCCATGTTTATTTGGTTATGTTTATCAAAATTTAAGTGCTTATCTACCATCCTTCTTTGTTCTGTTTCTTGTCTAAATCAGTTACTTGTTCATTTTTAAACTGTTTTATTAGCATTTGGGAATCAAGAAATTCTTTATCTAGAAAAGGCATCTGATTTTCAAGTGGAAATCCAAATTTAAGTACCGGAAATAGTTTTTGGTTAGGGTTAATTTCTACATCGATAAAGCATGGTGAATCAGAAGTATATACCTCTTCTAGGCTCTTTTCAATATCAGATCCTGAATAAAGCCTGATATACTTTAAACCAAATGCTTTTACTAAACCTTGATAGTCTTTTGGAAAAGCTAATCCAGATATTTCATCTACACCAACAAAAGTTCCATTAAGCCAAGTTTCAAGTGTCTGCTTTTGAATCCCATGACCATGATTATTAATTAAGAATATTTTTAAAGGTAGGTTATGCCTTACGACAGTTGCCAATTCAGCCATACAAATCATTAAACCACCATCACCAATGATACAGGTAATTTGATTATTTGTCTTTGAAAACGCTGCTCCAATTGCAGCTGGCAATGAATATCCCATTGGAGTGTTATTCCAAGCAGAAAATATATGTTGTCCTTCTCTAATTTTCAATGAATTACAAGTCCAGGTTAAATTACCCCCTGTATCAGCATAAAAAAGTTCATTTGCCCTTGTATTCCTTGATAGGTAGTCAAAAAATGTAAAAACATCTAAATATTGCTTTGATTTCTCAAAAGGCTTACCATCGAAATCATTTGGCAATATAGATTTCCATTTTGATAAAGTATCTTTCCACTTCTTGAAGTCCCTATTTTCCAATTTATGTGAATTTTTTGACATATTTGCAAAAAAGTCAAACATACTGGACTTTAAACCATATGAAATTGAGATTCCATTTCCAGAAAATTTGGTCATTTCATTTTGATCAATATCTACCATTATAATTTTTGCTTCACGAGCAAAAGAAGATAAAATCCCACCTGTCAGGTTCTGAGATAATCTTGTTCCAAGGGTAATTATTAAATCAGCGTTTTGAACAGCAAAGTTACCGAGTCTTGAACCATATACACCAAATGTTCCAATCCTTAAAGGATTAGAATAATCCAACAAATCTATGGCAGCCCAAGTAAGTAGAACTGGAATACCTAAAACTTGAATTACCTCTTTATAATTATCAATAGCAGGCGTTTTAAGTCCACCTCCTATAATTATGATTGGTCTTTCTGCCTTATTTATATCATTGATAATAGCATTCAAGTAGTATAAATTAAGCTCCAACTCTAAATCCTCTTCTTCTGGAAAAAAAGAAACAAGATTCTCTAAATTTATCTCCGCACGTTGTAAATCATCTGGAATATCAATCAATACTGGACCAGGCCTGCCATTAAATGCTAAATAATATGCTTTCTCTAAATGATAACGTATTAACTGGGGATCAGATAATTGTACTATGTACTTCGTAACAGGCTTAAAAATAGAGACTACATCAGTCTCTTGAAAGCCTACTTGACGAACATTTCTTTCTCCTTTTAATCTATGAGTTGCCACTTGGCCAGTAATCATTAGCGTAGGAACTGAATCATAAAAAGAACAACAAACCCCTGTTAGCAAATTTGTTGCTCCTGGACCGCTCGTTGTTACGGCTACACCTAATTTTCCTGTTGCTCTTGAATAACCATCCGCTGCCATAGCAGCACATTGCTCATGAGTCATAGATATTATACTCATTTTGGAATGCTTATTTATTGAGTCAAACATATGAACTGCTGCTCCTCCAGACATTCCAAAAGCACAATTTATGCCTTTTTGAACAAGAAACTCAGTAATATAGTCGGTTAGTTTCATCTATGTTCAATTATTTCTGTGACGCCTTAATTTGTACATATCAGGATCGTTCTTTAATTGTTCGTCAAGTATAGAATCTCCCCAATTATCAAAAACTAAACTAATATTTCGGCCACTTACAATTTGCCGCTCAGATTTTATTACCCAATTACAACAATCAACAACTTTACTAATTGATACAGAGTTGGCTTTATCTAACATATCAATCGTTCTCTTATAATTCTCACCTGCAAGTTTTTCTCCGGCATTAATAGTTGATTTATGTATTTTGGTTTTCACCCAACCAGGGCCTATTATTGTAAATCTTGAATCCAATATCTCCGCATCAAGTAATTCTGTCATTTTAATCTGAGCAATCTTAGAAACTGTGTAAGCAGAGTAATTTTTAGTTGAACTATTTGTGCCTCCTCCAGCAAATAAAATTACCAAAGGGCCATTTTCAAATTTTAAATTTCTTCCTGGAAGCATTTGATGAATTATCCTCATATTTGAGGTGAAATTTAAGTAGATTGATTCCTCCCAAATGTTAATGTCAATTTTTTCAAAATCACCTACGGGTTCTAATGATGCGGGAGCAACACACAAAACATCCCAAATACTTAATTTCAGAAGTGAGCATGCTTCATCTATAGATTTTCTATCACTACAATCACACTTAAATAATTTAACTCCTCTTTTCGCCAAATAATTTAGCTCATTTGAGTATGTCCTGTAAGTACCAACAACCTCAAATCCTTTATTTAACCAATCTTCAGCTAAGGCAATACCAAAGTCACTAGATATAGAAAAAATTATTCTTGAAGACATTTTTGATTTTTAAAAAGGTCCTTTAAACCATTCGCCCGGCACATCATGAGGAATAGGCTCTGGCAAATCAATTTTCACACTATCAACATCCAATTTAAACATTTTCATAACTTCAATGGCAATATCACTTGCTCTAACATAAAATCCTCTTGTTAGTGCTGGACTTGTAGGCTCTGGTATATCTGGCATTGCCAAACGACATGGTTTGAATTTTAATACATTAAAACATTCCATTGAAACCCTTGCAATAATTTCACCAGCTACAGAACCAGTTGTAAAACCGGTATCAAGAACCAATATTCTGCCTGTGTTTTTTACTGAATTAAAAATAAATTGCCAATCAATAGGTCTAATTGTTAATAAATCAATTAAGTCACAATGTATACCTTTTCTTTCCAAATATTCTGTAGCATGAATTGCCTCTATAGTCATATATGACATGGACACAATTGTAACATCGGTTCCTGTTTTCACTCTTTTTGCTTTACCAAGTGGTTTTGAATAAAACCCTTTTGGTACAATGCCTTTTGAATTATGAAGCCATCTATGTTCTAAAAAAACAACAGGATTTGGGTCTAAAATTGATGCTGTTAATAGACCTTTGGCATCCTCCGGAGTTGTAGGCATAACTACTTTCAAACCTGGCATGTGGGCAAACCAAGCTTGCAAATTTTGAGAATGCGTAGGCCCCTGTCCCCAACCCCTTCCAAGAATAAGTCTAATAGTAATTGGCACGGATTGTTGGCTTCCAAACATATAATGCCATTTTGAAGCTGAATTTATTAATTGATCCATCGCCAACAAAAAAAAGTCAAGTCTTTGATGTGTCATTAAAGGCACTAAACCATTTAAAGAGGCTCCTACCGCTATTCCCGTCATTCCATTCTCTGAGGTTGGCATATCAAATACTCTTTCACTCCCATACTTTTGTTCAAGATTTTGGGTAGTATCGAATACAGACTTAGGATCGGTAACACCCAGACCATAACAAATTACATTATCATTTAATAACATAGTTTCATCAATTGCCTCATTGATGGCCTTTGAAAATGTTATTTCTCTCTCCAAATCAAAATGCATATTCTCCATTATAAGCTTCTATTGAATCAGGGAAGGGGGATTCTTTTGCAAAATGAAAAGCTTCATTTATCTCAAACGATAACTTATTTACTAATTCTTGATATTGAGCTTCATCTAAAATATTGTTTTTTGTTAGTATCTCTCTTAATGAAAGAATTGGATCCTTTCCTTTCCAATAATTATACTCTTCCTCAGTCCTATATCCTATATGATTATCGTAATTTACCCCACAATGCTCCAACCATCTGTAAGTTGAAAATTCTATCAATTGTGGTTCCTGATGTTTTTTTATTTTATCAACAGCTTTACTAATTGCATTATAAGTACCAATAGGATTATTTCCATCAATTTCCGTTACTTCAAGTCCCATTGCTTTCGCAACATTGCTAATTTTCCTGCCATCAGGTTGACGAACTTTAAGTGGGCTATATACCGAATAAAGATTATTTTCACATAAGAATAAAACAGGGAGTTTTTTTAATACTGTAAAATTAATTGATTCATAATATGAACCTTCCTCCGTTGCGCCATCGCCAAAAAAAATACAAGAAATCTGATTTGTTTTCCTGATTTTAGAGGCCAAAGCAAGTCCAACACCAACTGGGATACTATTACCAACAATTGCAGATGTCCCCATAAAACCGACTGACTTATCAATTAAATGCATTGAACCGCCTTTCCCTTTTGAACAACCCGTACTTTTACCATATATTTCAGCAATCATTGATTTCAAATTACCCCCTTTGCCAATATAATGAGCATGTCCCCTATGAGTACTTATTACCATATCATTCATTTCGACGCAGAGGCCAAGAGCAGCAGCAACAGCTTCCTGTCCAATAGATAAATGTGTTGGGCAACGCATTTCACCTTTCGGATATTCTTTTGCAATTTCTTCTTCAACCATACGAATTCTTAACATAGATTCATATAGTCTTAGCATCATATTATTATTCATGGAATAAACCAATAATAGTCACCAGTGTAACCAATTTCATCAAAAAATTCTTTCCATTCTTCAACCGACATAATTGTTTTGGCGGTTAAATTCCATGCAAACATACGATTTTTTTCCTCTTCATTTCTATAGGCATCAACGGTAATAAACGATTTTCCTTTACTCACTCTTTCAATTTCTTGCAAGGCTTTAGCACACTCCTCTCTATCCAGGTTATGAACCGTATTTATAGATATAACAACATCAAATGAATTATCGTCAAAAGGTAAACTCATCGCATTAGCTACAGATAAAAAAGGTTTAACTTCCTCTATTGCATTTGAAATTGCATATTCTGAAATATCAATTCCTGCAATTTTTATATTGGGAATTGCCGATGATAAATCATATAACATGAAACCTTTTGCACAACCAACATCTAACAATGAGCTATTTGAATCCAAATTCCAATAGTCCTGAAACGTTGGTATTACAGGCTGCCAAAATTTTGGCAAATAATTAAAGCCTCCATATCCATTTTTTCTATCTCCATCGAAAAAATCCTTGCCAAATTGTCTTGCCAACGCCCTATCTTCCTCTGATTTTGAAGCTCCACGTTCTTCAACATTACGTTTTGCTTTTGGATAGTTGATTAATAAATCTATTTCTTTTCCCATAGAATTTACCTAAAGTTTTTTTTAAATCTCCTTAATAAAAAATGTAAAATTTTTTTAATAAAGCCCGGAAGATAATAATATAAAAATGAAAATGACATAATCAATATTGCATTCATCTCATAGTTCAGAAATTTTAAAATTGATAAGTTAAAACTTCGAACCGGATGCATAAAAACTAAGTTTCTCAACATTAATAAAACTCCATTTTTAAAGCCATTTTCTTTATAAAATCTTAAAAGCAGAAAATTTGGTATAAACAAACCAAGACCAGCTGATTTAGTCCAGAATTTAGTTCTACTCCACGAATTCAAAGGTGTACCCCTTACACTCACCACTTTTCCAGAAATAGCAACTTTACCGTCATATGCGAGCAAATTAATACAAACAAAACCTTCGTCTGGTTGGAAATTTATATTTTTTTTATTTTGCAAAAGAATATTTTTATCAACAAAATAATCTAAATAGTTATATCTTTTCAAAGTCTCCCAATTCATGACAACACTACTGTATGATGGGTGTAGTTTATTATAAAGATGATTAGCAATAAAATATTTTCCTTCTAAAAGTATCCAACCTGAATTATCCAATTCATCTGTATAAAGATCCATCATTACGCCATTCAAGTTATTTCCATTTGTGTTTTGTGTTGCGGCATTTGCTATAATGATGTCACATTCATTTTCAATTTCAAGGATATTGATCGCATCTGAAAAAAAATTTGAACCTATATACCAATCATCGTGTGAAGAAAAAACAACATATTTTCCTTTAATTTGATTCAAACAATATTTGAAATTCCAATAAACACCAAGATTGATTTGTTGTCTTTGAAATTTAATACTTACTTGGGAATCAATTATACTCGCGAAACTTTGGATACAAGGTTCAATTGAGTTAGGAGAACAATCATCTGAAATAATAATTTCAATTGGTCGATAAGTCTGACACAAAATAGATTTTAGTTGCCTTTCTAACAAGGTAGGTTCATTGAAAGCTGGAATTACTACTGACAATAGATTATTTTTAACCTTCATGAAAATCCTTTTTAAAACTAATTAGTAAATAATTTTATTTTTTTTGCTATAAAATAAACTAATTCTTTTGTTAATCCTGGCCATATTGGTAAACTAAGACAAGTATTAGCTATTTCTTCAGCGATAGGGAAATCATCGCTACAATAACCTAAGCTGGCATAAGCTTGCTGCAAGTGAGGAGGTATAGGATAATGAATCAAAGTAACAATATCTTCCTTATTAAGGTAATCTTGTAATTCATCTCTTCGCGATGTTCTAATTACGTATAGATGATAAACATGTGTGGCATGTTCTGCCTTTTCAGGTAAAAATATACCTTCGATATCTTTCAATGCCTCATCATACCATGCAGCAATTTGTTGTCTTTGTTTAATCCATTCGTGCAAATATTTTAACTTGACACTTAAAAATGCCGCTTGGCATTCATCTAAACGCATATTATGGCCAATTACTTCATTATAGTATTTTTTTTGCGAACCATAGTTTCTAAGCACCATAGCTTTCTGAGCCAAGACCTCATTATTTGTAGTAATAGCTCCTGCGTCTCCCAAGGCTCCTAAATTCTTACCAGGATAAAAACTAGTCCCATTGATCTCCCCCCAAGAACCTGTTAATTTTCCTTTGTAACTTGCGCCCTGACTTTGCGCATTGTCTTCAATAATGTATAAATTATGCTTTTCTGCAATTGCTTTAATGGACTCCATTTCACAGGCCTGTCCATATAAGTGTACTGGCATAATTGCCTTTGTTTTTGTTGTAATGGAAGCTTCTATGAGCGTAACGTCAATATTACAGGTATGAATATTAGGTTCAACAAAAACAGGTGTAGCACCTACATAAGAAACAGCTAAAGCAGTTCCAATATAGGTATTTGAAGGAACAATTACTTCATCTCCCTTTCCAATTCCAAGAGCCATCAGTGCAATGTGTAATGCATCTAAACCATTGCTTATACCCACAGCATGTTCTATTTCATTAAAATGGGCATAGTCTTTTTCAAATTGCTTAACACTTTCGCCAAGGACAAACCAATTGCTATCATAAAAAGACTCGAAGGCATGCATCATTTCCTGTCTAATGGGAGCATGCATTGGTGAAAAATTTAAGAATGGAATTTTCATTTATTTTTTATGGTATTTTTATTTATTTATTTTTAAAACAAGGTATATTTCGGCACAGTTTTGCGGAAATTTTTTTCCTAATTTATAAAATCCATCAATCATTTCTTTATTCCAATTTTTTTCAATCTGTCCATTAGAAACAGGTTTAAAAAAAATTCCTCCTTCATCAACTATATTAAACCCTGCATTCTTTGCATCTTTTTTCAAATTATCTAGGTCATAAACTCTATAATGCCCTAGTTCATGATCTCTTTCGTTCAATTCAAATTCACTTTTTAATATATCCATTTCTAAAGCTGCTAATCTGTGAAATGATTTTGCATTAGGGACTGATAGTAAGAAAACCCCATCATCAGCTAACCAATTATAAACAAGTTTTAAAACATCAACAGGTTTTTCAATATGCTCTAATACATGGCTCATTATTATCGTATCAAATTTTTCATTTGTTTCAAATTCTTCAAAATATGAATGATACTTTACAACATTTTGATAATTAGGTATTTGATTCAACAAGTCTTTTGAACCTTCTACCAAATGAATATTCTTAAAGTCATTTACCAAATATTTTGTCATTTGCCCGATTGCAGGCCCTAATTCTAAGGCTAAATCGCCTCTGAAATAAGGTTTTAAGCTTAGATAATTATACTCCGTTAGTTTATAATCAATACTCAAAAAAGAACTGTTATAAAACTGCGCTGAATCTTCTACTTTATTTTTAAAATTTCCCATTTAATATATACTAAAATTTAGAACTGTATTTGCTATAACATCTGGCTCATATTGCAAGAGACTTTTATTGTTTAAAAAACCAGAAAGCACAGCGGCTGTTTTTATTCCTAATAATTTCCCAGTTTGAATATCTTTTCCGGTATCTCCCACAAACCAATCATCTGGGTTTACTTTAACAGTGGTTTTGATCAAGTCATATTTCTCTTGTTTTTGCTCAGATACCAATACTTTGATAAAAATACTTCCCCAACCAAATTTTTTAATTTGCTGCAAGACCATTTTTTCTGATTGACGAGCTGTTACTAGGAATAGAGCATTTCTATCCGACAAGTCAATTAAAAATTCGGTAATCCCTTCAAACGGTTTATCCAAATCAAGCCATCTTTTCAATTCAATTTCCGCCATCCATTTTTGTTCAAATTTCCTGAAATCTTCTTCTGAATAATTGAATTTTGTAGTAAGAATTTCTTTATGATTAATTTTATTCCTTTTTAATTCCCAATATTCCTCAAACTGTAATTGAGAATTTGGAACCAAAAATTGAAAAAGCTGATAAAGCCTTGTTCGAGAATCAATTAATGTACCATCTAAATCAAAAAAAATATTCACTAATTCTTTTTCAGGTTTTTCAAATATTCAAATTCTTCTATTAATCCTTGATCCAAGGCAGTTTCTTTTTCAAGTAAAAATTTCATCATTTTAGAATTATCAAAAACAAGGTTTCTTGAGGCATTATTTGTTTCTATTTTTTCTATCTCGGCTTCAGATTTAGAAATTAATTTTATCTTGTTTATTAATTTATTAATAGATATGGATTGATTTCCAACGATATTAACCACACCTATATTTTCGTTTAAATAAGTTGCGTTTAAAATAGTTTGAACAACATCTTTAATATAAATAAAAGAACGTAACTCATCGACTCCTCCCCATAGTTGAATAGGTTTGCCTGCAATTATTTTGTTAATAGTAACAGGAATTATTTTTTGATAGGCTTCTTCCCCAGGTCCATACACATGCCCAATTCTTAAAATTTGAATTGTTTTATTGAACTCCTTTCCCCAATTTTCTATCATTTTTTCTGAATATAACTTAGAATACCCGTATAATGAAACAGGTTTTTCTAAGGTATTTTCAGATACAACTGCATCATTTCCATATACGTCTATTGTACTTAAATAAATAATTCTTTTTAGATCAGGTAAATTAGCCTTTAATAGTTGTTCCGTATTGATAATATTAGAGTTGCACAATTCCATATTATTGGCTTCACTTCCTTTTTTTGGAGTGAATGCACCAGCATTGATTATAGTTTCAATATTTTCATACCCATTCTCAATAAAGAAATTACTTTCAAATTTATAATTGTTATGCAGCAGATAAGGGCATTGGGATATAGGATTAGAAGTTAATGCTAGTATGTTTTCTTTACCTAATTTTTCAATTAGTAATGAAAGTAAATGTTTTCCAATAAAGCCAGAAACCCCTGTTATCAGTATCATTTTACAAATTTTTTATTCGTTTCTGTATATGAATATTTGTCATTAATTTGGGTTTTGTATCCATCCCTCTTAACCACATTAACCCATCTTGTAGCGGATTAATTTTTTTATTTAATGTTGGAAATTCATTATATAATGCTATGTCTTTAAATATTTCAGGCATATTTAATCCTGCCTCAGTAAAAAATAATACTGTAGTGAAAAATCTTGATATATTTATTTCTGTTGGATTAGGAACTCCATTTTTATCGTAAGCCATATCTACCCCAAAAATTCCATGAGGTTTATCTGAAACTGCTTTTACAGTGGCTATTGATATTCTATCTACTTCAGCATCAGAAAAAGTTTGGCCCACTTTTGTTACGCCTGTAACACCAGAAATAGTTCTGTTTCCATGTGTCCATCCTTTTCTAAGTCTTGTTTGTGCCACAACTAATTCTCCTTCGTGCCATATTGAAAGCCAAGTTACTGTGTCAGGTGTCAACATTTCTGCAGCCACAAAATCACCCCAACCTTTATATGTATCTATCCATCCTTTAGCAAATGTAAAGTCATTTGTAGGTAAAGCACCTTTTCCACCACCTCCAATGGAGGAAGCTCTCAACCAAATTTTACCATCTTTATCTGCTATATCTGAGAAGGCTTTCTTTAAATCTTCTTCATTATTAAGCATCATGTTTTTAGGCACTTTTACACCTGCTTCAAGACATTTTAAGTATGTTTTGTATTTATGTACACACGTATCGATTACTTCATGAGATGGCATAAAGGTCTTCGTTCCAATTACATGAATATCTTCTCTAAACATAGAGGCATGATAAATTTCTAAATCATTTTGAAAATGAACCAAATCTGGTTTTTCGTCTTTTAAGATTTGTAATAATGCATTTTTATAGCTAGGCTCATTTGCGTAAGGTAAATAAAAGACCTCACTTGCATTTGATAGAACCAAATCTGTAGGTTCGCTCCCCATACCTATTATTGTTTCATTTTTTGAACTTTTTAGGAGTGAATTAATTACACCTTCTGATGGTGCACCTCCTGCTCCTGCTATTAAAATTTTTATATTCATAATCTTTTTAAAAAATCTTCATAATTTCTAATGTAATCATTTTCATTATAAATATGAGATGCCAAAACCAAGCAAATTGAACCAGAAGAAAAATTAGATAAATCACGCCACATTCCTGGTTTTATATTAAGTCCCATATAGGGTCTGTTCAATTGAAACGTTTTTTTATTTTCACCATCGTCTATGGTCACATCAAAACTACCACTTAATGCAATAATTACAGACTCTAAATCCTTATGCCCATGAGCACCTCGCGATTCACCACCTGGAATATCATACAAATAATATATTCGTTTTACATCAAAAGGAATATTTACATTATTCTCAACTGGTGTAATATTACCTTGACGTGAATGAATTTTGGGTAAATGGACAATATTACAATCAAAAACTGTGTTCTTTTTCATTTTTTAAAATTTAAAAAACTTCGTAATCTCTTATATAATCTGATTCCATATATTCCATCGAAGCTAAAACTAAACAAATAGCACCAGAAGAAAAATTATGCAAATTTCTCCACAAACCTGAAGGAAGAAATAGCCCAATATTTGGTTTATTCAAATTAAAAGTTCGCTTTAAATTATCATCTTCAACTAAAACATCAAAACTGCCACTTAATGAAAATTTAAACTGCTTTAATTCTTTGTGGGCATGTGATCCTCTTTCTTCACCGCCTGGGATATCATATAAATAATAAACTCTTTTAATATCAAACGGAACTTCAATAAAATTATTAATGGCAGTGATATTTCCACTTAATTTATGATTTATTGGAAATTCAACTAAGGTACAGTCGTAAATAATGCTATTTTTCACTTTTCATTATTATATGGTCATTAAAATTTGTAATGTAATCATCGGAATCATAAATTGAATTACATAAATGAAGCACCAGGGAGTTAGTTGAAAAATTTTCCATATACCTCCATGTTTTTGAAGGGATGTATAACCCAAAATAAGAACGATTTAAACTTATTATATTCTTATTGCCATCTTTATCCAATATGACAACGTCGAAACTGCCACTTAATGCAATTATTATTTCCTCTTGCTTTCGGTATGAATGTCCACCCCTTCTTTCACCTCCAGGTACATCGTATGTCCAAAAAACTCTTTTAATTTCAAATGGAATTTGATCCGGAAACTGTAAAAAAGTTAGATTCCCTCGGGAATCAGAAATTTTAGGAAAATTTATTATTTTATGCACATCTAAAAAATTAAAAATATTTTAATTCAAAGTCATGTAAAAATTATAAGATAACTTATACAATTCAATGAAAAAAAAACCTTTGATAATTATTAATATTATTATTATAAATTGATTCTAATATTCATTCTACATTTTAAACTTGAGTATTCTATTAAATTGTTCAAATACCAGTAATAAATTGATTCGAGTTATCTAACCCTAATATTAAAATTAAATGGAATATTTATTTTGTTTTGTTGTTTTTTTATTTATATTTTTTAAATAATACTAGACCAACTAAAAGCATATTGATCTAAATTTAAGTCACAATAATTATTTTTTTAATCCTAAATTTTTAACAATTTTATTGATGGAATTATCCTAATTAAAATTATCTACTACAACAATAAAACTGTTTTTAAGTACATTCTACTTATATCAAAATGAAAAATTCTAAACAATATTATTTACTAAAGTTTCGGAGTTGCTAAAAATCTGATTATCAGCAAAATAAAATGATAAAAAAGTTGCATTTTTGAACATAACTTGTTAATTTTGAGTGAGTTAAAAGCAAATTTCCAAATCAGTCAAAAATGCAACAGAACAAATTTATTAAAAATATCTCTGAAGTAGGTGAATATTCATCAGATTCAAATATTTTATTAAAAACGTTTGAAAACATCATCGGACAGTTCCGTCTCACACAGGTCAATAAATGGCTAAATAAAGCTAAAACCAAAGGTGTTGAAGGTGAGAATATTTTTAAAATATTATTTGTTTTAGTCTTTGTTGACCTAAAAAATATTAGTCAGTTGATGCATTCTGGCTATGGAACAAAACTGAATTATGGTAAGGATGTGCTTTATGACTTCCTTAAGAACGAATGGGTTGATTGGGGTAAAATTCTAACTTATTTTTCCAGGCAATTCCTAAAAATTACCAAAAGCAAAGGAGACTCGACGGATATTTCCAGTCCTAAATGCTTGATTATAGATGATACCTTGCTTAACAAAACAGGTAAAACCATCGAGCATATTGGAAAAGTATTTGACCATTGTTCCCGAACCTATCAACTGGGAATGAAAGCCCTGGTTTGTGGTCTTTGGGACGGAAAAAGTTTTATTCCAACTGCTTTTTCTCTTCATAACGAACCTGGTAAAAAGAGAAATAGAGGCATGAAAAACAAGGAGTTAGCAAACCAATTTTATAAGGAAAGAGACGCTGACAGTCCTGGTTTTCAACGGGTAAAGCAGTTAAGTACCGATAAAATTTCAATGGCCATTCAGATGGTAAAAAATGCCATCAAAACGGGTTTTGAACCAGCTTATGTGTTAACCGACTCTTGGTTTAAATGCGACACCTTTATATCTGAAATACAGAAGATTAAGATAAGATATGCAAAAAAGCTACATGTCATCGGTCTCATGAAAACCAACAGATCTATCATGATTAATGGTATAAAAAAGGCGGCAAGTTTGGTGCCAGTTTATAAGCAAAAAGACATCAGATTTTGTAAAAAACACAAATGTAATTATCTGGCTATCAGGATATAATACAAAGGTAATAAGCTAAAGGCATTTTGGGTAAAGACCAAGGGAAGCGAAACCTGGAAAATGTTAGTCAGTACGGACACCGACATTACCTTCACCAATGCTATGAAATACTATCAGATA
>Ga0114979_10000576_pt1 | contig 24125 bp, 36 predicted proteins | sample S_140625_EF_Meta_FD_87315 | JGI IMG/M metagenome (GOLD analysis project Ga0114979, IMG submission 87315) | Freshwater microbial communities from Lake Simoncouche, Canada to study carbon cycling - S_140625_EF_MetaG | ecosystem: Environmental > Aquatic > Freshwater > Lake | place: Lake...
ACTGGTCCATGGATAGACTCCAGCGTGTAGACTCGACGCGCTGCGGTCTTCTTTGTGATCCCGAGCGCATCGGCGATGTCCATGAATGTGAACCCGTCCTTGGGCTTGACCATAGCGCCGCACAGTGCAGACCAGTCTTGGTCAGTCAGGTAGTGCTTTGATTCAGCGGTCAGGTTCATTGCTTTTCCTCCACCGTATCCATCATGAAATGGGTCGGATCAAAAATTCCGTTGGCGAAACGATTCGCGAAATACTCCGTAGACCAATATCGTTTGTTCCATTTGCATTTCTCAATGTGAAGCTTCTTGCCCCAGCGAACGCAGCACACTTTTATGAGTGAGCCATCCTTTGGCGCGTCCGCGATTGGGAGCCATCCTGATGGAGTCACAGCACCTCCTCCATTGCATCGCTCATGCGCGCCGCGCAGGCCATCGCCGCATCCTCGTTGTCAAACATCAACGGCCGGTCATCCCCGTATTTTGCTCCGTCCCATACCATCTCTCCGTCTAAGTCGATGATGTGCCAGAGGCTGCTGCGGAATTGCCTCACTCCGTAGCGTTTGAATTTGATTGGTTTGCTCATATTGTTTCTACCGTTTCCGTTGAATCAAAATCCCGCCCGGCGCTTTTCGACCCCTCATTCCACAATAAAGGAACACCGAGCGGGGACCGACTCACAACAGGTGAGCCGGAAAGTGTTTAAAGGTTGCTTGTGTGTGCGGCTTTCTTTGTTCGTGCGCCGAAGCAGGTGAACTCGTCTGGCCCGCATCGGAGAACCCCGGATGACTCCTTCCGGATCCAGTTGGACGCATGGCTCTCTAAGTCCAAGCACCTCTGGCAGGCCGGCCCCGTGCTGCTCATCTTGACCGCGACGTTCGTGCAGTCACACTTCATCATTCCGATGCTTGCCATGTGGCGAGCTTTGGATTCCGCCCGTTGTGCGGACCGTTTTCTACGCTCGGCAAGTGTGAGGGTGGAGATTGTCATCGGGAGAGGTTGGGGCGGTAGTCGGGGATTCCGGTGGTGTCAAAATAGCTGGCCGCTCTCAACCGAGAGGACACCCGGCTGTCAAAGACTGCCCCCCACTTCTCTCGCGGGATGTTGGTCGTGATGAGGACGAACTTGCGCTCGATGGCTCCGAGGACGCGGCGGAGGCGTTCGGCGGGCATCCCGCTGCGGTATCGGTCCACCTCGGCCCCGATGTCGTCCAGGACCACGAGGCTGGCGTCCGACATCTCCGAAAGCACGGCGTCGAATTCACGCTCGTCATCAATTCCGACGACCGATGTCCAGTCGCGGCGGAAGGCAATCGGGATGTCGGACCAGATTCCATCGATGTAGAGGTCAACGGCGTGATCCCCGAAATACCGGGCCGCTCGCTTGGTGACGTGCGACTTGGCGGTTCCAGGCGGTCCGGCGAGGACCAGCCACGTCGGCTTGTCCCTCCGGTTCGCGCAGCACCGCTTCGTGAAGCCCTCTGCCCACTCAGCGAGCTTTTGGACCCTCGGATGGTGTCCTTCATCCAAACCAAGGACAGAAGCGCGCCACGAGGCGACAGGGAACGCGGAGAGGCGTTCACCAAGGGGCCTCCTGATTGCCGGCGAGCGCTGCGGCTGCGTCTGCGGCGTCTGCGTCTCGTTTCCACTGCTCATGTCCGGCGATGTTTGCGTTCCTGGCGGCAGAAGGGCTGAGAGTGCTCGGCCGACCGTTTCGGGCATGGTTGCTGTCATGGTTGATCGGCAGCTCTCTGGCTGCGTAGTAGCTGTCAAATTTTTCCTTCCCGAACAGGGTTTGAGGTCTGAGGAAGTCGGACATCTTCGGATCCGTCTTCCACTTTGCCACTTGGCGCTGGACCATGAGCTTGACCCCTTCCGCGTCCACGTCCGGCTCCGACAGCCGCGCAGCGATCAGGCCGAGGTTTGAGTCCACCTGACGGAAGGATGAGCCCGTGAGTGCGTTCAGCAGTTGGATGATTGGCTTCGCCTCCTCGAACCGCTTCAACTTCGCCGGAAGCGGGGTAACGTCGGGCGTTCCCGACATATCCTTGTTCCCTGTTCCTTGTTCCCTTCCTTTCCCTTCCTTTCCGCTTTCCGTGTCTGCATTTCCGTCGTCGTCGCGTGGGGCACGCGTGGGGCACGCGTCAATATCCTGATTTACAACGGGTTCTGTCGGTTCTGGCAATTCTGACTCGCGTTCTCGGTTGTTGATGACCTGGTGTCCGGTGAAGCTCGGGATCACCCCAAATTCACACGTCCCTGACGCGTACTTGCGGATGAATCCACGCGTGGTCAACGCGTCGAGCACGCGTGAAAAGTCCGCGCCGTCGTATGGCAGGATTTGGACACCGAGACGGCGAGGCTCCCATTTGAAGCGCCCTTTTCGGTCTGCCGCGCACCACAGGCCAGCGAACGCGATTCGGAGCGGGAGTTTGTGGGCGCGTTCGGCCTCGAATAAGGCTTCATGCAGGAAGAACTCCGGCTTGATGGTGCGGATTCTCACACCAAATCCTCCCCTTCGTGATCGTCAATCTCTACCTCAATCCCGACGATTTGGTCGCTGTCGTCGTAAACCCATAACGCGGTCAGGTTCTGGTCAGTGAAAGGCTCAAAATTGACCGCTTCCTTGAGCGCCATTTGCAAAAGGTGCGACCTGCTGAACGTGAGCGTGATTTTGGGATTCATGAGTGCAGTTCCTTCTAAAACGCCTGTGTGACGCACCGGGTGAGAAGGGTCGCACCGATGGCCTGACGGCCAGAAGTACCCATTCCGATGCGCCACACGGGCGCGTTACGTTGATGATTTTGCTCATTGCGGTGCGATGGCTTCTCACAGCCTCGGGTTAGATGATTGTGACCTTTAGCGAGAGTTCAAGTGGGTAATGACATCAAATCGACCTCCCGTCCCACCAAGGAAATCATCCGCGTAGAATTGGAAGGCGGGAGGTTTCATCGGGTGTCAGGCCGTGAACAAAGACGCCGACTCCGACTTTGCCTGCTTGATGTTCGCGCAGGCCGTTTTGAAGTAGCTCTCCTTCAACTCTGCTCCGATGAATTGCCGCCCCATCTTCACCGCGCTTACTCCCTCGCTGCCGATTCCTGTGAAGGGAGAAAAGACGAGGTCGCCTTCCGTGCTCCATAGCGTCAACGCGCGCTCAATCACGTCCAATTGCAACGGGCAGATGTGCCGCTCGTCCTGCGCTTCGGAAGCTCCTCGTCCGTTCAGCACGCGCCCTTGATTGATGGTCATCCAGACCGGGCTTGCGAGTTCCTGCCATCGCGACAACGGGAGTGAATCCGGCGTGTGAGTGATCGGCTTCGGGTTGATGCCACGCTTACGGAAGACCAGTAGGTACTCCGCGGCTCCGACTCGGCTCTTGCTGCTGTCGGTGCGGAGCGTCTTATAAAGCAGCCCGTGCGCCTTCGTCCGCTGCATCTCGGTGACGGGGTCTTTCCAAATAGTCACCCGTGAATGGAACAGCCATCCACGCTCGCGGAACGCATCCGCGATAGCGGAAGAGAAGTCCTTGAACTCGATGTCACCGTCCTTCCACTTGGTCGCGAGCAGGTCGCAGCAATGGACCGCGCACTCGCGACCCGGCATCGTGATCCGGTGAAGCTCGTCAATCAGGAATCCGAACTGCTCCATGAACTGGTCCAGAGATTCGCAGTTGCCCATGTCTTGCACGTCCGCCGAGTAGGTGAACAGGTCCGCGAACGGAGGCGAGAACACGCTGAATCCGATGGAGTCCGATTCGATTGTCTTCGCGACACGGACGCAATCGCCGTGGTTCATCGTCCATCCGTCTCCGATGATAGTGCTGATGTCTTCGTTGAGTGTGACCATTTTTCTGTCTCCGTTGATATTTTCCCGAGTGAATTGCATCAGCTCCCGCATAGTGTCGTGGTTCTCTTGTTTGCGTGCGATGGCTGGAAGGATTCCGTTGTCGAGGTCGGTTGCCACAATGTAGCGATGACAAGTACGTTTCTGACCGAATCGGTGGATGCGTTTGCCCGCCTGGTAAAAGCGTTCAAACGAGTATGACATTCCCACGTAGATGTCCTGATTGCACCGCTGCCAGTTCATTCCGAACCCGGCAATTTTTGGCTTCGTCACGATCACCCGTGCTCGGCCTTCGCTGAATGCATTTAGCCGTTCCTCTTTCTCGTCGTTGGTGTCGGAGCCTTTGACCTCAACGGCATCAGGAATCGCCAAGCGTAGAGCTTCGCTCTCGTCGTTTCCTTCGCACCAGACAATGAACTGGTCCGTGCTCGCGTTCACAATCTCGGCAGCAGCTTTGACTCGCTCGTTGATGGTGCGTCGGTTCTCTGCGTGGATCTGGGTTGCGCTGACCGTGGTGTCCCGGAACAGGTCTCCGCTGCCGGCGTCCGCTCGATGGTCAACCTTGACCGTGACGAGATGGTTCACGACCGGAGGCAGGTCGAAACCGTCGTCGTCAAAACCTAGGTCTGAGGGCTTGGAAACGCACGCCGCCCAAGTCGATACCCACTTCCAGAACGGTTCGACCGCGTGGCCCTTCAACCTCCATGTCCCGGTGTCGAAAGTGTCATTGACGAAGTAAGTGGCGAGCATCTGAGCCGAAGAGCAGACGCCAAGGAACTCCGCGTGTTGACCAAGCTCCGTGAAGTCATTTGGTGCCGGCGTAGCGGTGCAGCAGAGCTTGAATCGGGTGCGGCCAAAGGCTTCGGACAGTTTCGTTCGCGTGACTCCGTTGAACGATTTCAGGATGCTCGATTCGTCGAGAACCACGCCAGCAAACCGCGAGCAGTCGAACTTTTCGATGCGGTCGTAGTTCGCGATGTTGATCGCTCCCGGAACAACGTCTGAATTATCACGGCACGGATGTACCTTGATGCCGAACTTCTCACCCTCGCGAACCGTCTGAGGCATCACGGCGAGCGGACACCAGATGATGACCTCCTGCTTGGTATGCTCGCAGACAAGTCGTGCCCATTCGAGTTGTTGAAGAGTCTTTCCAAGGCCGCACTCCTCGAACAGCGCGCAGCTTCCTTGCTTCACTGCCCATCGGACGAGCAGCTTTTGCCAGTCAAATAGCAATGGATTGATGTCAGTCGGAGCTTCAAATCCAACTGCGCGGACTGCTTTTGCTTTTGATGCTATGTAATTGTCGTAACTCATTAGATGTTGACCTGATAAACCCTGTGGTAAGAAGTGCCGATAATCCTCGCGATGTCTGCGAAGGTTTTCCCTTCGGCTTTCAGCTCTCGCACCCGTGCCTTTTGGGGCTCAACAAGGAACGGGGTGTTACTGGCGCGGCATGGCCCGTCCGGCTGCATGGCGCGCAGTTCTGAGCGCAACCGAGGCTCCGGTACGGTCTGACCGAGCGCGTTTGTGATGAGCCTCCCGGCTATGAGAAGCGCGGCGGTGAAGTCGTAATGTGGTTTGGTGGTGGTGGTCATAGTAGCATCATCTCGGTCTGCATCAATGTTTCGGTTTCCGTCTCTTCCTCTTCGTCTTCGTCATCCGCCTCCACATTCACCACCTGGTCCCTTGCCCATTGGGCTTTGGGGTTCTGGCTGGCGAATGTGAATGAGTGGTTTTCGCACCATCGCCGGCATTTCAGCTCCAGCCGCGATGTGATGGTGGCCGGCTCTTTGCAGGACGGCCACTCGCACGGGTCGTCGGTGGTTGATTCCGGCAGTGTCACAGCGTCGTGATTGTGACGTTCGCCCCTGCGATAAATTGGACGTAGCTCTTTGTGATTATCCCAGCGCAGACCTGCGCATCGTCCTTCCAGATTCCCGCGTTTGTGAGCGCGTCGAGGATGGCTTTGTCGAGGTTGTCGCGGTCTGGTTTTGACGTGTGAAAATTAGGAGCATCTGGCCGAAGAACATCCGACCGTTTGCCGGTGAAAAAGTGGGACTTGGGCCGCTTGAAATAGACCGCCACGTCCACCCGCAGCGGGCCGGTGAACATGACGCCATCCCACCCCTTCTTCGCCGCGGCCCGGACGCTGGCCTTCCAGGCGTCCGCGGTGCCTGAGTCGTAGATACCAGCGTGATTACCGCGCCGGCAGGCACGTCCGCGAGGTTGTGCCTTGGGGTCGCCGTCGACGAAAAAGGAGAGGGAGGTCATTGGGGTGTCAGTTGTTCTCTTCGACCAAGCCGAGCTTCGGCTGGTCGTGGTCGTCAAGGTTCTTGATCTGCTCGTACTTGCGTTTCACATTCACGCCGAGCGAGACGATGACTGCGGTTCCATCGAGATCCCATTTGACGGAGATCGGGAGCGTCAGGATGGCTTTAGCGCCGTCGTTCTCCTGTGCCGTTTCCATCACACTATTGATGGCTTCGGTGATTTGGTCCGTCGCCTCTGAGAACAGGCCAGGGATTGATTCGGCAACCTTGGCGGCGAGGTCGTCGATGCGGGATGGCGTGGGAGTGGTGTTCATTGGATGTTTATTGGATGTTCATTCATCAGAAGGGGACGTCTGAGTCATCAATCTTGTTGCTTTGGTTTTCTTCCGGGGTCGTTCTGCGGGTGCTTGCGGGTTGTGTGCGTGGAGCGGATTCAGACTTGTCGCCCCCGATGAACGAGAACGACTCCAGCACGACTCCGAGCTTGCTGCGTTTCGCGCCGGTCGCTTTGTCGTCCCACTGGTCAAGTTTCAGCCGGCCTTCCATGAGGATCGGTTTTCCCTTCGCGAAGAACTTCCCGATAATCTCGGCGGTTTTGCCGAACGCGGTGATGTCAATGAATGTCACTTCCTCACGCTTCTCTCCGGACTCAGTGGTCCAGTTCCGATTAACGGCCAGCGTGAAGCTGGCGACTGCGGAACCTTTCGGCGTGTATTTCAGCTCGGGATCTCGGGTGAGATTCCCGGCGAGGATGACTTTATTGAAGTTGCTCATGGACTAGATGTCGATGGCTGTCCGTGTTCCGGCGCGGACCGTCGAGACGGTGATCTTCTCGGCGCGCACGCCTTTGACCTGCACTCCTTCGGTGAGCAGTCGCTTGATCGGCGCTAGTAGAGCCTCGATTTTCACACAATCGGGGTGATATTTCGCCAGCTCCCACGGGTTTGTGACCTCGATCTTCCAGTCGTCCTTGACCACCTGTCCGGCCGCGCGGGTGGCGTGGATGGGCGCTGACTCAATGGACTTCGCGGCTTCGGCGCGGTCGGTGGCTGCGGCGGTGGCGTAGGCGTGTTCGGTAGCGGCGGCGGTGGAGGAACGAGCGGCCTCCGCAGCGGCAAGCTCGTTGACGCGGCGCGCCTCGGCTGCTTGGCGTTCCGCCTCAATCCGGGCGGCTGCGGCTTCCTGTGCGGCCTTCGCTGCGGCCTCGCGCTGCGGTGCGTTGGTCGCCTCCTCTGCTGCGCGTTGCGCGGCCTGTTCCGCGGCGATGGCGGCGTGTTCCGCGGCGATGCGATGGTCCTCGATGCGCTTCTCTTCGCGAGCCGCGGCGGCAATCTGCTCCGCAGCCTTCCGCTCGGCGTCCTGGCGCTCACGCTCAATCCGGGCCAGTTCCGCGATGCGCTCTAACTCGATGCGCGCCAGCTCACGGCGCTGGGCCTCCTGCTCCTCCGCGATGCGCCGGCGCTCCTCCATTGCGAATGCGGCGGTCAGGTTGGCCAGCCGCCCAATCTCTTTCTCGACCTCCACCAGCTCGGTGGCAACGGTGCGGTCCAGTTGCCGCCCGGCCTCGATGATCGGCTCCTTGAGCGCCTTCCGCGCCTTCTCGAATGCGGCCGAGACTCGCTTGAGTCCGATGTGTGCCTTCACTGCCACGTCGTTCTGCGGACCTGTTTCGACCTTTCCGATGAGTGCGGCGCGGTCGAGTGCTTCATCCCTCTCAACGAGCGCGGATGAGGAGAAGGCGAACACGGGCAACTGAGGCTTGTCCGTGACGATGATGTCGGTGGCCTCGCTCATTGGGCCTCCTTGATCTTGGCGAGGATTTCGAGAAGGCCCTTCTTGGACCGGAGCAACCGCTGGGCCTCGTCCTTCGTGATCTCGTCGAATCCACCGAGGCTGTCCGCGTTGGTGATGTTACCGGATTCAACACCGAACCGCTGGAGGTGTGAAAAGGTGAATCCGGCACCGAGGACCAGAGCCTCAACCTCGGCCTGCGGGGTGATGACCGCACCGCTCGGCGCGGCGACCAGCTTCGGAGGTGCCTCGGCCGGGTGGACAGTGACAACCGCATCCACCTCGACCGACTCCGTTTCCTCGGGATGGCTGACCCCTGAGAATCCGAACGCCATCCTGCTGGCCTGACACAGCGTCCGGTTTCGGAGCATCCGGTGCGGCATGTTCTTCCAGTTGTCGGTCTGCCGGAAACACTCGTCGAAATACTCTGTCACGCGGACCGGGTGCTTTCGGTCTTTGATGTGGATTGTTGCGGTGCAGGTAATCGGGTGCCGCTTTTCATCCTCCTCGAACTCGAACTCGATGCCGTCAAACGACGGCTGGCGGATGAGCATCTTGTTCCACCCGTCAACGGAGACGATAGGGACGATGCCGCCACCCTTCGCGGGGAAGGCGTACATCTCCTTGAGTAGCGGGTTGAGTTCGTATTCGTTGGAAACGACGACGAGCGCCATCACCTCTTCATCGGTCGCCCCCTTGAAGACGGTCGCCTTCAAGGTGCCGAGCAGCTTGGCGGGGTCGCATGACAGCCGTGAGGCCATCAGGTTGAGCGCGGATGGTTTGGTTGCGACCTGTTGTGGAGTGGGCTTTGTGAGTGCAGTGTTCATATGTTATTTACCGTGAAAAGAAGCCGCTCGGATGCCGTTCCGCTGTGGATTTGGTCGGGCCGCGAATGCGTGAACCGAGGGCTGTTATGGGGGTTCTATGGGGAAACTAGGCGCTTGTGTCGTAGCGCAACCGAGCCGGTCTGTCCCGACTGTCATGCCGTTCGATTTAGAGCCGCGAGGGGCATTAATCAGGCTGAAAATTAGCTCACCAACCAAACAGTGAACGCAATGAGGGTGGCGTGGAAAGCGAGGAACAACACCAGCGGCCAGCGTAGCGTCCAGGCCGCTTCGATGAGGTCATACCGGCGGCGCTTGCTGTTGATGTGATTCGTGAACTCGTCGTCGAAATCACCGGGAAGAAGCGGCTCGACGGTCGTGCGGCGGGGAGGGTATGGGATGGGTGTCATAGGTCGTTGGGTTGGCTCTTACTTTGTGGCCGGAAACCGCAGCTCCGGGTATTCGCGGCGAAGGCCGGCAAACGCCTCCTTGGGAATCCGCCCGTCATCAAGCTTGCGCTGAAAAAACAGCACCTTGGATTCGCGGTCCGCGTGGACCCGGCCGACGGCACCCATAAATGGAGCGGCTGTGATGCCGTGAATCTTGAGGCGCTTCGCGGCTTGGTGCGCGCCGGCAAACCGATGCACATCCACCGCAGCCGCACTCGCCAGCGACTCGGCTCCACCGGCCTCGCGGCAGGCGGAGTGCGTCATCATCCTGCTCATCGTGAGCCCCCTTCCTTTGGTTGCCGCCTCCGGCAGTAATCAAACGATTCCAGCGCACCGCGAGCCGCGAGGAGCGCGTCACGGCTCCCGAAACTCAGGTTTAGCCGCTCCTCGGCCAGCGCCCGGAGCGCGTAGGCGGCGTCGCGGTACAACTCCGCGGCGCGGTTGTGCTGCGCGGAAGTCATCTCGCAGGCGCTCATCGGGCACCTCCCTTGGACCTCGATGCGAGGTGTTCAGGGACGCTGACCCCGCGCTTTGCGATGACGCCATCCGCATACTGGATGCAGAGGGAGCCGAGCATTGATTTCATGGACATGCCACGCGCTACGGGATCGTGCATCATCGCGAGCCTGACCAGTTCCGCGGCTCGGCCGGGCACCCGGACGATTGCATCATCCATCTCCTCCATCCCCGGCATCTGGGCCGTTTTGTTTTTTATTCCGTTCACGGTTCTTTTGTAGCCTTGCCGCTTTGTCGCGTCAACGGATTCCTGCGATCCGGGCAATCATTCAAGCGCAGCTTATCGTATTCCATGTTTTGCAGCTGTGGCTTTTGCTGGTTTTGCTAGGAAATCAGAGCGTTTTGATTAGCCGCGCTTATTCTGCGTGGAGGATGTTCCCGAAACGCATTCCACGAACATCGGTCCGCGGCCGCGGCAATCTTCGAGGTCCGACCGGATCCGGGGGTGGATTACCGGGCCGGCGCGGAGAAAAAACTGGCCCGGTGACCATTTTGTCGGTGTCGGCAAAATGGTCCGCAATCGATACCAAAAAGGCGAAAACACTAGGGAATCGCGTGTTTATCTCCCGGTTCTGTCGACCGCTATCGACCACGAAACAACGGCCATCGATAAATACTTGTTGACGAGTAATCGCCGTGAGGTATGTTGCACCCATGACAAACGAACTGAGCCTCCAAGTAACCCACGCACTCCTTCGCTCCACCTTCGCGATGCTGAGCCCCGCCCAACGCAAATCAATGGCCAAAGAGCTTCAATACGAGCGAGACGTGTTTATCGGACACGTAGCCGAATCGGTTTGGCTCCCGGTCAAAGAAGCGAAAATCGAAGTGTGGAACAAACTCTGCGAAGCCTGACCACGACCCACCGCTCCGGGAAACCGGGGCGGAAGTCGTGGCCTAGTTCCGAAAGAAAAGAGGCCACCGCTCAAATACTTGTTGACGATTAATCGGTCCGGGAGTATCTGTGTCCCATGCAAACGATGAACCTGACACGAACCCCTAGGCTTGCGCTTCGGTTTGGAACGTGGGGAGACCGCGGCAAACTCATCTACTCCAATCAAGTGCTGGCTGTGTCCGGTTTTCGTGACGCTTCGGAGAAGTGGTCAGAGTTGCGCGACCGAACAGGTGTTGGATCAAGCAACAGCCCGATTGTGGTCGTGGTGGACACTGACAACGGGGAGCATGTCGCGAAAGTCAGCTACAACGGCCGAGTCTGGGGCGCGGATGGAAAGGAAATTGCGCTTTGAAAGTCTTGATTGCTTGCGAGTTCTCTGGAGTTGTTCGGGATGCGTTCACGCGCGGCGGCGCGGATGCTTGGTCGTGCGACCTGCTTCCGACTGAATCGCCCGGCCAGCATATCCAAGGCGACGCCATCGTGGCGCTACGTTCTCGGTCGTGGGATCTTGTCATCGCTTTCCCACCCTGCACGTACCTATGCGTTTCCGGGATGCACTGGACGACCCGCGGGTTGCGCGACCCAAAGCTTACGGAAGATGCGCTCGAATTTGTCCGCGCGTTCATGGATTCGGATGTCCCGCGACTTGCGGTTGAAAACCCGATCGGGGTGATTTCAACGCGGATACGAAAGCCGAACCAAGTCATCCAGCCGTGGCAGTTCGGGCATCCGGAAAGTAAGGCGACGTGCCTTTGGTTGCAGGGATTGCCGAAGCTGTCACCGACCGGGGTGCTTCCTTTGCCCGCGTCCGGACGATGGGAAAACCAAACCGCGAGCGGTCAGAACAAGTTGGCGCCTAGCCCAAACCGTTGGGCTCTCCGCTCGATCACGTATCCGGGGATTGCCGCGGCGATGGCGGATCAATGGACGAAGACGGATTTCGTGCTCCGGAATTGAAGACCAAGAAAATGAAACCACCCACCCCAATAAAAAGAGGCCGAGGACAGCCGGCCAAGGAGCCGACCCAGGGAATCCGAGCCTACGCGGCCGACGTGCCGAAGCTCATGCGCCACGGCAAGACGCAGGCGGAGGCGGTGCGGGCGCTGCTCAGGCTCAAGTGAGCCGGTAGACCCAGACCTTCACGGTCTTCGCGCCACATCGGCGCGCCACTTGTCGGCGCTCCGCGAGGCCGTTCAACGACGCACGACGCAGCACGTCGCAGGCTCGGTCGGTTGATTTTCCCCAGCGGATTGCAAAGTCGCTTGGGGTCGCGAACCCCTTCGGAATCGGCTCCTCTTTTTGAGCCATATTCAGCAGCAGTCGGTCAAATTCCGCACTCATATCGGGAGCCTCCACTCCGTCTCCCCCTGCTGCCACTCATGGCAGTGGAGGCTCGCCTTTTCACCGCAGACCTCTCCCCAGACGAGGCCGTGGCTCCACGCCAGTGTCGCGCGCCGGCCGCTGGCGTAGCCCATCGCCGGGATGTCAGCGAGGGTGCCGACGCCGAACGCGGTGGGGTTGTCGGAGCGCCGGCCCTTGGCCGAGCCAGCTCGATGCGCGTGCGCGACGACGGTATTGCCCCACGTCTCCGCGGTGTCTCGCAGGTAGTTCTCGCCGAATAGGTGGCCGTGACCGAACTTGTATCCACCGAGCTGATACCATCCTTTTTCGTGGACGGTGTACGGCACAATCGGCGCGTCCCCGATGGCGTCCATCATGCGTTCCAAGGTCGCTTGCGCGGCCATCGCGATGATCTCGTTAAAGTGCTCGGCGAGCTTCACTAGCCGATGCTCATGGTTCCCGAGGCAGAAGACCGTCGGCGCGAGCTCGCGGAGGAACTTGCCGCCGTTTGTGATATCATCGTGGATTGACTCGGTGCAGTCAGAGTCCTTCCCACCGATGGCCCCGGTGCGGAACGCGGTCGAATCATACGCATCTCCCAGGTGGACGCGATGCTTCGGCTTCCACACGTCGCGGAATCTTAGGACGGCCCGCAGCGCGTCTGGATTGGCAAAAGTGCCGTGAGAACACCCGACCGCTAGCACGCGCTCCCATCGGTTTACGATGGCGAAAACAGGCGCAGGAACTCCGCTGCGGAGCGGGCTGTCAGCTCGCCGTCGTGCTGGCTTTGATAGATCACCGCGGGCGTCTTGGTGGACCGACCGAGGCCGACTCGGAGGAACCCGAGGCTTGTCACTTTGACCGAGACGTTGCTTTGGTTCTTTCTCCATAGGGTTCCGGGTTTGATCTCGGTGCTCATCGGTAAATGGGTCACCACGCGCCGGCCGGGCATCGGCGGAGCTTGGCCCACGGCTGGATGCGGATGGCGTTGAGCGGACATCCGCAGGCGCGGGAAGGGTGGCGGCAGGTCGACTCCACCAGCCACTCGCAGGCAGCGCAGGCGGCGTGCCGCGCGGCATCGGCCCGAGGATGGCCCTGGACCCGCTGGCTGGTGCGGAAGGCAATCACAGGGTCGAGACGATGGGGACCTGGAAGATGAGCGAGTCAGTGACCACGGGCACGATGCCAACCGCGTTGCCGGCGCTGCCGTAGCAGGTCGGCGCGGTGGAATCGTACTGGAACACCTGCGCGCCAAGCGGGGGACATGTCAGTGTCCCGCTCTTTGCGACGACGCAGGTATCAGTCGAGACACTGACAATCTCAAAGTCTAGGTAGCCGGTCCCGGTAGGCCAGTAGCGGGCGCCGCACATCGTCGCGCCCGCGGTGGTCGGAAGCTCGGTCCTGGAGGTGGTCTGGATGACGGTGGTCGTGACCAGCAGCGCGGCGGCATCGGTGGCTAACTGGGAGCGCCACGACTCGGGGATGGCGTAGATGGCATCGGGGTCGGTCGGCTCGTAGCGCCAATCGATGACGCCGCTGGTGGTGCTGAGTGTGCTCGGGGATGTGACCGCGGCATTGTGGACCGCGAGGTTGGCCGGACCGCCTGCCCAAGCGCCGGTAAACGATAGCGCCGGAACGGTCGGCGTCCCTTGGTAATATCCCTGCCCACCGGTCGGTCCTCCAGCCGTGCCGTCGTTGTTAAAAATGGGAACGGCCGCGCTCGCGAACCCGGACCGCTCGCGGCTCTCGAATTGATACGGGAGCATCACCCGGACCTTGTCGAGCTGGTTGCAGATGCGGCTCAGCCAGTTGAAATGCTCGGCGGCGGCGATGGTCAGCGGGGCCACCCCGAACCCCTTGGGCGCATCGGCGCGGACCTTGGTGGCATCGAGGCGGGTGGTCTCGGTCGCGGCGAGGGTGGGCACCCAGGGCAGGCCGTTGGCGTCGAAGCAGACGTTGGCCCATGTGTAATCATAGACGGCATTGATGCCGACGGCGCAGCCGTAGGTCTCGGAGGTGCGGCCGTCCACAAACCCTTCGCACATCAGTCGCAGGTACAGTTCGGCGGTGCTCATCGGATCGTGCTCTAGCTTGGTGTCGCTGGGGCCGGCCACGGTGTTATCATCCATCCACGGCTTCTCGATGAGCTTGACGAGGTAAAAGTGCGGGAAGCAGGTCGCAGTGGGGTGGTCTGGGTAGGTCTGGATGAGCGAATCCGCTGCGGCATCGCCGACTTTCCACGAGGTCGGAAGGTGTGGAATCTTGCCGTTGAGATGCGCTAGATAGTAGAGGATGCCGCTCTCGTCGGTGCGATAGGTCTGGGCAATAAGGTCGGTCATGAAGCCCGCGTCGTTGAAGAACGTGGGAGAGATGTCGCCCGCGGCGATGGCGTCTTCGTGGGCGTGGAGCCGTCCGTTCAGGGTGACTTTGACAAGGTCTTCGTTGCCGGTGCCGATGACGTTCTCGGTCCGCAGCACCTGGAGGCACGGCTCGTAGATTCGGCAGGACTTATAGAAGTCGAGGGTGGCGGTCGAGTTGGTTCCCTCGGCGTAGCGGTAGGAGGTGGGAAGCTCGGGGGCCAGCCATATTTTTTGACCGTAGGCGAAGTGGTCGTTAAGCGAGGCCGGGAGCGGTGCGGCGGCGAAAACGGGGTAGAACTGGCAGCGTTCGGACAGGCCGAAATAGTCGGAGTAGGCGCCGGGTTTCCAAAGGCTGGACTCGTTGTCGCGGAATCCTTTGAGCTGGAGGCCGAGCACCCACTCGTTGCTGTATGAGTTGGGCTCGGCCAGCGTCTTGATACCGTTGGCCTCATAGACCACTCCGCTGCCGGTGAACTCGCGTACGGCGGTCGCGGTGAAGGTCGCTCCGGCGTTGTAGGCGGCGGTGTCGTAGCCGATGGTCGCGCCGGCCACGCGGTAGAGCCGGCCGGGCAGGAGCGACCCGCTGGCGATGGGTGCCGTCTCCGGACCGATGCCGTCGAACATGTCGCCATTGACCGGGCGGGTGATGGGCGGCGGTGCGACGATGGGCGACGCGAGGAACACCGCTCCTCCGCCCGATGTGGTGTAGTTTGGGTTTGATGTGCCGGTGAACTTTTCTCCAACGTCAAAAGTATGAGGGGAACCCAGCAGCTCATAGTCCACCGTGCCGCCCGCGGTGCCGCCGACGACGTAGATGGTGCCCGGTGAAAGCTCGCCGTCGGGCACGGCATTGGTGGGCGGCGGGCCGTCGTTGGGCTGATACGCACCGAGGCCGTAGCCGTAGCTGTATCGCGTGAACCACAGGACCGACTTGCCGTTCTCCACTGCGTAGGCGCGGAGCTGGTGGCGGTTGAGCAGGCGGACCCGCTTGCTCAGGAGCCGGGCGGATTCCATCACCGCGTTGCCGTTGATAGCGGCTTCGGACGACACAAGGTCGGGCGTCGCGTGCTGGTTGATGAGCGCGCCCCAGCGCCAATAGTCGGTGCCGATTTCCTTGGCGCGCTCTTCGTCGAGGCCGCTGCCGTCGGTGCCGTTGTTCGGGACGAGTGTCGCGCCGGCGAGGCGGAGGACGAGACACCAGTCGTGGTGCTGCGGGAGGTAGCTCAGCAGCTCGGCGGGCTCGATGAGGATGCCGCCGGCCGCATCGGTGAGTGCGGCGCCGCTGGAGACCTTGAATGTCACGCTGCCCACGGCGGGCGCGTCGAGCACCAGCACGTCCTCGGCGTGGCCGGTGGCGTCGGGGGTGAGGGTAACGCTGCCGATGACCACGCCATCGTCGAGCACTTGCACGGTGGCGGGGCCGCTCAGCTTCTCCGCGCCGGCGAGGAGGGAGTGGATGCAGAATCCCTCGGCGACGCCGTGGGCGGTCGCGCCGGTGATGCGGTTGGCCAGCAGGGTGCCGACCGGGATGTTGAGTGAGCCAGTGCTCTCGTAGATCTGATAGTCGGCGACGACGGTCTCGGGGTCGGTCTGGATGCCGTGCGCGGGGGCGAGCGAATACTGCCGGGTGAAGAACCGCTGAGTATCAAAGCCGACCGCACGGACGGACTTCTCGCGGCGCTGGGCATCGGTGCCGCGGAACTGCGACGCGAAATGATTCAGCACGCGCGAGGGGAACTCGCCGTCCTGCTTCACCAGTCGGTTGCCGCCCGAGTACGGCCCCTCGATGTAATATCGGGTGTCGAGGTACTCGGTCGCGCCCGAGTTGAGCACGACCACGAATGCCCAGGGGAAGCGGTAGATGAAGGAGACATCGGTCGAGGCGCCGCCGTAGATCTCTGGGCAAGTGCCGGCGTAGGTCTTGGTCGTGAGCCCGAGGGCCTCGCCCGCGGCTGTGACCGAGAAAAACAGCGTGTAGTTGAGCAGCGGCGAGGTGGTGGTCGAGCCGCTGCCGGCGCATTCGCCGAGGTACTCGGGGGTGGGCGCATACCCGCCGTAGGATTTGCCGTGCTCGCTGGTGCCCGCGCTGACGATGGCAAAGTGCGACCGGGCCGCGGTGAAGGTCGGCGAGAATATCAGGCCGGTGGTGCGGTCGTAGGCTCCGCGCTGGTACTTGCCAAGCTCCCAGTTGTACCGCGCGGAGCCTTGCGTGTAGCCGCTGCTGATAGACAGCGGCACGCCGCCGGCCAGCGGGTCGGAGAGGCGGACGGCCTCGTTGTTCAGGTTCAGCGCCTCGGCACCGAACACGAAGGCCGGCATGAAGCTGGCGATGTTCGCGCCCTCCTCGGTGCCGGGAGGACTCAGCGGCCACTCGGCCTCGGTGGGCAATACGCTCTGATAGAACTCAAGGAACTCCCCACGCGCCGGGAACAGGTAGCCGCTCGGGTTCCGTATCTGGAGCAGAGCAGAGTAGAAATAGAAGGCGATGCGCCACGGCTCCGCCAGCCCGGAGACAAGGCGCTCGTTGATGCCATTGGCAAGGCTCACCAGATTGGAGCTGGAGAACGGCTGGCCGGGCGCTACCTGATGGACGCGTGGAAAGGTGACTGCCATGAGCGCGTCAGAACGCTTCGCAGACAATTACGTTCACATCGGCGGCGGTGGTGTTGGCGCGGACCTTGATGACGATGTTGGCCGCAACGCGCACCGGACCGAAGAACTCGCCGGGATAAATTCGGTAGGGATAGCTCGTCCCATCGTCGGATGTAACCTCGACGTAGTCGGTGGTGTTCTGATTCCGCAAGAGGACGACGAACTGGTTGGCAGGGTCAACGGACCCGACAGGGATTGCGGTCTTAACACCTGCCGCAAACGTGGTGACATCGCCGACCATGTTGGTCCCGGTCGTCATATCAGACGACTTCGTGCTGGTGGCATTGGTGACGGTCGAGCCGCCTTTCGATGCGGTGATTTTTGCAGTCCAAGAGATTTCGCTGGCCATAGTATTCCTTTGTTTTGGTTTCTGTCGAAATTGTCAGCTCCACACGGCGTCTTGCTGGGTCGTGCTAGAGCCTCCGGTGCCGGCGCGAGCGCGGGGGAAGATGCCATTGGTCGTGCGGTCGTGGGACATGGTTTCCGTGTCGCGGATTTGGTTTGCCTTCATCCAATCAAGGATAGCATTCACCTTCCGGTTGGTCTTTCCGTGAAGGCCGGTCTCGGGAAGTTTGTCGGGGACGTTCATGTAGTGATTTTGTATATGTCGTTGTCCCACGCCGCAAACATCCACGTGACTGACTCGCTCCACTCTCGGCGCGCCACGTTGTAGTCCAGCCCATTGTCAGTCACCTTCCATCCCCACGTCGAGTTGGATGGTGTTCCCCAGTTGCCGTCGGTAGGAGCATCTTCCGGCGTTACCGGAAGCGTGTCTTGGATGTCTTGCGGAGGCTGGAAGATGCGCGCCAGCGCGGCTGTCGTCCAAACGTCCTGAGTGTAGGTGACACGGATGCGCGCGTTGTACTTGTATGAGAAGGTGCGCGTCCGTGTCAGAGCAGGACTTAACACTTGCTCCTCTGTCACACCGCGAGACAGTGATCGGTAAATGGCGTGAGCAAACGGGAACGTGGTCGTGTTAAACGTGTTGGTGCTAAGAGCATCGCCACTGTCAATTGATCTTTGTATTTCTAGTTTATATGACCCGAGATTAGCGCCGTCCCCAAGAAGCTCTGCAAACGCTTTTGCCTCGCGCGTTGCCTTCGGAAGTGCGAACAGGCTCACGCTCTGCGAGCCCATTGTGATCCGGTACGTATCAACAGGAACCTCGGCTGGTGGCGCGATGGCCGTGTCCGCTGGGTTCGACCCTGGGTCGAAAGGAAACGCCGCCACAAGGCTCGCGGCTCCCGGGGTATAATCGGAACGGACCTGCGCCCCAAGCGCAAGCAACGCATCTGCCAGATTGGACACGCCCGAGTCCGTGCCCTCGTATGTGAAGACGTAGACCCCGCGACCATCAGGCCCGACAGATGGCGAGTAGTTGACGAGCGCGACCTGGCCGGTCGCCATCGCGGTAGATAGGTGGGCGACTTTGCTCATGGGTCAGTCGGGTCTTCGCGGACGGTCACGCCTTCGTTGGCAATCTTCTCGGTGCTCCGCGCGGTGCGCGCGTTGGCGTCGAGCTGCCGCTTCGCGAGGTCCAGTGCCTGCTTAGCGATGTCCATCGCGGCGGTCTGCCCGGAGCCAAGGAAGTATCCACCGGCCGCAGTGATGCTGCCGGATGCGGAGGATTGGAATTGGCTGGCCTCGACAGCTTTGTTGACGGCCGATTTAACACCACTGAAATCAGGAGCAGAAAGGCGCGATTTCCGCTTCTTCTCCTGGAGCATTTTGAGCGCAGCCTCCTCGCTATCCTGAGTGATGCCGGTTTCTTCGACTGCCGTCAGGGACGATGCGACAGCGCGGTTGATGCTGTCTTTGATGCCGTTCCCTTGACGAAACCCGACGCCGAACTGGATGGCTGCTTGAAAGTATTTCTCAGCGGCGTTGAAAGCTGCGCTCCATGCTTTTACCGCGTAGGTGCCAATCTGAGAAAACCCGACATTGAACTGCGCCTTGATGATATCAAACCTGTCCCCGAGCGCGTCGAGTGATTGGATTGTGTCGTCCGAAATAACGAGCCCAAGCTCTTGCGCTTGTTTGGCGGCGTCATCCATACCATCCGCAAACGCTGGAATCAAACCGCCTGCCCCACGTCCGCCGATTACACGGAGCGAAGCGATGAACTCTTGAGGATTTCCGCTTTCAAATGCTTTTGAAACCTTTGCCGCGATGTCTTCTAGCGACCCGGATTGAAGGTCTTTGACACTGACTCCAAACTGCTCGAATGCCTTGTTTTCACTGGCTCCTCCACCGAGCGCCTTGGTGCGCGCGACCGCCAACTTCTCAAGGAAACCGGCCAGCTCTTCCGACGAAGACCCTGCCTGTTTTGCGCCGAAGGCCCACTCTTGGAAGAACTTTGTCCCGACGCCGAGCTTGGCGGTCTGGTCGTTCAGTCGGCTCGCGCTCTCGACCGCGTTATTGATGCCGGCCGCGATGGCGCCAAATGAAAACGCCGCGGCGAGCTGCCCCTTCAACGCGCCGAGTGTCTGCTTGCCAAAGCGGTTCACCTGAGAATCCGCCTTGGCCATGTTCTTCTCGAAGCCCGTGGCGTCGAGACCGAGGCGAGCCATGAATGAGAGTAAGGCCATATCAGTTCATTGCGGCCTCTTCGGCTGCTTTGGCTTCGTCTTCTAGGATGGGCCGCAGTTCGGTGATGCTATTCAGCCCGCGGCGCTTGACCTCGTTCTTCCAGTAATCAACAGACGTTCGGAAGTCCTCATCGGCTTGCGTGGTGAACTCGGCGCTGCCGCTGGATTCGAGTCGCGCGGATAGTAACTGCTTGGCCTCGCGCACAGTCAGCGCCTTGATGATGTCAGGCGACCACCCAAACTCTCCGCCGATGTTGGCGACGAGATTGAAATACCACGGAGCGGAGAGGGTGTTGCCGCCATCCTTTGACATGTCGCGCTTCTGCCGGGGTCCGTCCACCTGCTCAGTGAACCACTCGCGGAACTTCTCGGCCTCGGCCGGGAAATCCATCTTGGCGCAATGGGTTGCCCACTTGCGGGAGGCGCGTCTTGCACGCCAGCCCTGCGCGCCGAGCAGTCGGTCGATGTCCTGCCGCGACGTGGAGACATCGGACGCGCACGCAATGCACGCCAGCCCCAGCTCGCCGAGCGGGTCCGCGCCATCCTCGCCGGTGACGATGGGTGACCGCAGCTCGGCGAGCAGGTAGACGTGGCCGATGGTGAGCGGAACAAGGCGCAGTCCGAGCACCTTCGCTCCGCTCTCGGCAGGTTGCCAGTGGGCGAGCATCGCGCGATTACTGACCAGTCACGATGGCAGCCGATGTCCCAGCGATGCTGACGTACCTATTCAAAGTAATCGTTCCGGTGCCAGCGGCCGCGTTCTTGTAATCGCCAGAGCCGCCACCTTCGTAGATCCAACGCTGCGTATTACCCACGTCGGTGTTGAAGCCATCGGTGAACGGTCCGCAAGCAATAATTGGAAGACCTGTGATGGTGCAGGTGGAGAGAAGCTGAGGAATCTGCGCGGAAGCCTTGGCGTTTGCAATGCTCGTGCCTTCGAAGATGTAATCGAACGAGCAGGTGATGTAATCACCAGAGCCAATGAGTCCGGTGATTTCTCCAGCAGTGCTCTTGATCTTCTGCACTTCGCCGCTGTGGTTAATTTTGATTCCTTGGATGTTCGGGGTGACGTAGACCGTCGCCATAGCGGTGTTGTCGGGGTCGAAAATGGTCATGACGGCCGGGACTCCGAAAAGATGGGCTGTGCCCTGTTGGGTTGGCATGGTGTGTTTTCCTTACTTGGTTGAGTTGTTGGGTTGATTTATTGAACAGGCTCGGTCGGGTCCGTTGCGTCCACCGCGTCCACGGGCGAGCCGTTCGGGGTGAGCAATCGGACGCGGTCGTAGGGCACGCCAGCGGCCGCGCAGGCGTCCATGCGATACTTCTCCTCGCGCACGCTCTGGTCGATGGTCTCGCGCCAGTCCTTGCCGCGTTTACCGCAGAAATCGGCCATCGTCGCACCGCCTCCGCGCCACTCTTGGAGGTCGGTGTCAGATGAGTATTTCTCATCCGCCGTCAGGTCCGCGGGGTGTTGATAGCCCCACTTGTACCACTCTGGATTCGCAGGAAGGTCGCCGCGCTGGATGAACTTGGATATGCGCCAGCCGTCCAATCGCCGGCACGCGGGCTCCACCATCAAGCGTCGGATGGCGTTCATGTTCGCATTGATCTTGGCGATGACAATGAACATCTGGCGCGATGCGACCTTGGTTGGGTCAAAGGAGAAGTCCGAACTCCATCCCATGCTGGCGAGGATTTCGCGGATGATACCATCCTCGAAGACCTGTTGATTTGCAGTCGGCCGGTCGCTGGTGATGGGTGTGATCTTCGCGCCGGTGTTTGCTTTGGCGTAGCGGTAGCCGGGCCCGTCCACCATTTCGAGGGCGGGGGCAATCGGGGTCGCGGCAGCAGCGGCCACCACGGACGTGTCTGGAAGGATGCGAGACAACTCCGGTTGACCGTCCTCGTTCTCCACGAGGAAGCCTTCCGATGCGGCGAGCTTCATCGCGGCCAGCTCTAGCCGGCGCCGCTCTTTCACGTCCTGGCTCTGGATGAGCACGGAGCCAATCCACGAGATCCCGCGCACCTGGTCGGGCAAAGCCACGTCGGGTATCCAGTGCGGGATGATGTCAGCCACGGAAACATCTCGGTCGTCCTCGGGCACGTTCCCGAGAATTCGGTGAGCGATGACGGTGCCGAAGTCGTCAATGATGACGCCGTCCACAATCGCGAGCCCCTTGTAACGGCCGCTCATCACTTCGGTCGCGGCGCGGCATCCGAGCCTGTGACCGGGTATGCATTGGATTTGCGGGTATCCATCGCCGCGGTCCACGAGCAGCGTGGCGCTGTCGCCGTCACGGATGGCGCTGGCTACCATGCCGCGGAGCCAGTGGTCCCGGTTCCACTGCGCGCCGCGGATGTCGAGGATGCGGTCGTGCTCGCGCAGCAAAGCCTCGGCCTGCTCGCCCCATGCCTTGTCCTCGCCCTCAAACTGCGGGATGAAGCTCGCGGTCGTGTAGGTAGCCATCTCCGCGACGGCGTTGCGGACCTGCGGGAAATTGGCGCAGAGGTAGCGAGCAATCCGCATCAACGCGACGCGGGACTGCTGGCCCATGAGCGCGGACCCGTCGCGGTCGAGGCTCTGAGGGACGCGGGCGGTGCGCTCGTCGTTGCGAGGGGCCGCGGCGTCGAACAGGTCGCTGCGACCCCAGCCGTTGCTGGTTCCTCGGCGGTCGCGGATCTTGTAGGGAGCTTCGGACATATCAAGCGAGGGTGCTGCACACCACGTCGAGGGTGAGGTTGACCGTGAAGATGAAGCGACGCTCGCGGACCTCGGATGCCACGCTCTCCACAACTGCCAGTTGAACAGTGAGCGGTATCACGGCGGAAGTAGACGCGGAGGTGATCAAAGATGCTAGGTCTGTTTGCATCAAAGCATCGAGCATCGCGTCGGCTCTGACAAGATGGTCGGCCTCGCTGGTGTCATCGGCGGATTCGTGAAGCTCCACCGTGACGGACGGACGCCAAGATCCGGTGAGGTGCGCGAGCTGCGGCGCGCTCCCTGAGTGGACCACGATGCGGGGCAGGGGGACGGAGGTGTCTTGCTCCTCGCTGGACGGGGAAACCTGATAACCTCGCGAGATACCGGACACAACTTGGAGCGGAGGAACGAGCGCAGGGTCGATGGTGCGGAGGTAGGCCGCAATCCCGCGGGCGGTGTGAATGGTGGCGAGGTGGCTCATGGATTGTGCTTGTCAGCAACGGGTTGGAGTTTCCGCGCGATGTAGTCCTGCATGTCCTTCAGCTCCTCGGCCATGGCTTGATTGATTGCGTTGGTGTAGCGGGCGTCCGCGCCGGGAGCGCCCTTGTCAGTCACGCCAACGCGGAGCCAAGCCTCGGCGACCGGATTCCAGTTGGCCGGTTTGGCGGACACGGACCCGCCCTTGGCGTTGCGGTGTCTTTTCTCTCGTTTCCAACTGTAACCGTTGGCGCGTGACAGCGACTCAGCGACCTGCGCGATGGCGCTCTTGAGGTAGCCGACGCCGGAGATTGCAGAGCGTCGGATGTCTTTGCTGTGGGCCTTCATTTCCTCGCGGAACTTGTCGGCACCGAGTGCGCGAGGATTGAGCGCTGGAAGGCCGGCATCGAGCCGTTGGCGCTGGACGATGAGGTTGATGCGTCTCAGTGAATGCCTCGCGCCGGTCGAGACGAACTTGCCTGCGCGCCGGCCGGTGGTTGCAATCTTGATCTTGACCGCGAGTACTTGGTTCAGATAGGCGCGGTTGTTGGCGCGAGCCGCGGCAGGGTCCACGGGGTCCATGTGACCGAACGCTTTTACCATCACGAAGAAGAGCTTGCGGTTCAAGATCTCCGGGAGCGTGGACTTGCTCTCTTTGGCAATCTCGACGAGCGCCTTGTCCCACTGGGATTTGTCAAATTGCACGCTCATCGGTTCGGGTCTCCGAGGTTGAGCAGGATGTGAGAACCGACCGCGGATTCGCGCGCGGTCAGGATGCGATAGGAGCGACCCTTGAAGGTGAGCTTCTTTCCGGCGACCGGGACAACCTGACTCGCCTCGGCTGTGAAGATCTCATCATCCACGACGACCAGCGTAGGGTCGGACGCGACAAACGCCGCGCGGTCCACGTAGAGGCTCAGGGCGACAAGCTCGACGAACCCGCCGATCTCAAGCGTGTTGCCTCTGGATTCCGAGGTCGGCACGCATTGGACCTCCACTCCGCGCCAGACGAAGACGGGCGGTTTGTCGAATTCCGATGATAGGAATTCGAGTGCGCCAGTGAGAATGGAGCGGAGTGCCATAGGTTCAAATCGCCTCGAAGTTCTCCAGGAAGTCGTTCTCGTTCCACGCCGTTGGCGGTGCGGATGATGTCTCTTGCACGACTCCAATCATTAGAAGTCCGCGAAAGTCCCGAAGCGCTTTCACAACAAATTTGTTCGGAGCCTGCGGACTTTTTGAAGGTCCGTTGCTAGACAGGAACTTGCACTTCCATCGGCTGTTCATAGCAATCATTTTGAAGTCGTGTTCTCGGCAATCTTGTCCGCCACCGCGCGGCGGTAGCGCAGGTAGAGGCTGTCGGTCATGTACCATCCATCCCGCGGTGGCGTGTAGGCGGTTCCGGCTTTGATCCGCACCACGG
>Ga0114979_10000577_pt1 | contig 24042 bp, 18 predicted proteins | sample S_140625_EF_Meta_FD_87315 | JGI IMG/M metagenome (GOLD analysis project Ga0114979, IMG submission 87315) | Freshwater microbial communities from Lake Simoncouche, Canada to study carbon cycling - S_140625_EF_MetaG | ecosystem: Environmental > Aquatic > Freshwater > Lake | place: Lake...
GGAGTCATGGCGGCACCAATTTACCAGGTAACAGCCGTTATGGGTTCCAATTTAATTATTGTGGTGTTCGCGGTTGTTGTGATTGGTGGTATGGGATCAATTGCTGGCGCAATTGTGACGGGATTGGGTTTAGGAGTAATTGAGGGCTTAACAAAAGTGTTTTACCCCCAAGCCTCGTCAGTATCAATCTTCATTATTATGATTATTGTGCTCTTGATAAAACCGGCCGGCTTGTTTGGAAAGGCCAATTAACGATGAAGCTCTCTAATATTAATAAGGTTTCAATAGTCATCATGGCTTTGTTGGCGATTGTTCCCTTCCAGGGGTTCGTCTATGACCTTTTCATGATGAAAGTATTTTGTTTTGCCATCTTGGCTGCCTCTTTAAATCTCTTGTTAGGTTTTGCCGGCCTCCTTTCTTTTGGTCAGGCTGCATTTTTTGGCACAGGCTCATACATTACCGCCCATGTTATGAAGGAGTGGGGTTTAACCCCAGAGCTTGGCTTATTTTGTGGGGTGCTTTGCGCAACGGTGTTGGGTTACGTCTTTGGTAGCCTAGCAATTCGGCGACAAGGTATTTACTTTGCCATGATTACCCTGGCCCTAGCACAAGTTGTTTTTTTCGCAGCAACTCAATTACCGTTTACAAACGGGGAGGATGGCATTCAGGGTGTTCCTCGGGGCATGTTCTTGGGTGTGATTGATTTAACAAAATCCACCAATATGTATTACTTTTCTTTGGCCGTTTTTATTTTGGCTTTTTTAATGATCAAGCGGATTGTGGGATCGCCCTTTGGTCAGGTCATGAAAGCCATTCGCGAAAATGAGCCGCGCGCTGTTTCTCTGGGTTATGACGTTAATCGTTATAAGTTAGTCGCCTTTACTTTGTCTGCAGGGTTGGCAGGTTTAGGTGGCGGCTTAAAAAGCCTAGTTTTACAACTAGCCTCCCTCTCGGATGTGTTTTGGCATACCTCCGGGGAAGCGGTATTAATGACAATTTTGGGTGGAATTGGTACGCTTTGGGGCCCAGTAATAGGAGCCGCCATTGTTATTAATCTACAGAACTACTTGGCGAACTTGGGTGGTTGGAGCACGATTATTACGGGCGTCATTTTTGTGGTCTGTGTCCTTGCCTTTAGGCGCGGGGTTGTTGGCGAGATTATTGCCCTCTATCAGAAATACCAGCACAAGAACTAAGTGGATTTGCGAAGGTCAAGGGTTATATTGCGATATTGTGTGATTGCAGCCCTACTGACTTCATCCAAAACATCCAAAGGCATCCTTTGGGAGCCCTGAATAATCATCAGGGCATAAGGCTTTGCGAGAGCGGAGGCCTCTAGACACAAGCGCAACTCTTCTCCCTCTGCGGGTGACTGGCTACGCCAATAATTAATTGCAGCCTCAAGCTCTTGAATAGTTAGATACAACATAGCAGACTAGATAGCTTATTTTGCTTTGAGGGCAAGCATGGTGCCACGACACTTCTTCGCACCACAACGACACTCATAATCTTTTTTCATTTGCTTGCTTATGCGGCCCTCAATATCAAGCGAGTAGTCGTAGAACAATTCTTCGCCAACTGTTAAAGCGCGCTTTGCATAAATAAATACACGTGGCTCGCCATCGTAGGAGCCCTCTTTTGTCTCGCAGCTTGGCTTGCAAGAATGATTGATCCAGCGCGCAGCATTTCCGCCGTACTTTGCGTCGATGACTCGACCATCATCTAAAGAAAAGTAAAAGGTGTGATTTGGGTCCTTCTTGTCGTGTGGGTGACGCTTGATGGCCAACTTCCAGCTAATGCGCTCGCCCTTGTACTCAATAATGGCCTGGCCTTTTTTAATTGGCTTTGCTACAAAAACCCCCTTGCCATGAATCGGTGAGGATTTAACAACAATGGATGACCGGTCCACTTTTGGTGGTTTTGTTTTTTTTGATTTCATCACTAAACGTCTAGATTGCGGGCAATGAGCGCATTCTTTTCAATAAATGCGCGGCGCGGCTCAACCTCGTCTCCCATTAATGTAGTGAAGACTTGGTCTGCGGCAATGGCATCTTCGATCTTGACTTGTAAGAGCGTGCGTGAATTGGTGTCCATCGTGGTTTCCCACAGTTGGGATGGATTCATCTCACCAAGGCCTTTATAGCGCTGGCGACTTAATATGCGCTCTGCTTCAGACAACAGCCACGCAAAGGCGGCCCTAAAATCGTTAATAGTTTGTTCTTTTTGGTTTTTATCGGGATCGCCTCGACGCACCTTTGATCCAGGTAAAACCCTACCAGACAAAACTGCTGCTGCATTTGCTAAGCTTTGATAGTCATCACCATGAACAAAGTCAGAATTAATGGCCGACAGCTTCAAGTTGCCGTGGATGCGTCGCGATAACAACAGCCTAAAACGCTCTGTACGATCTTCTTTTTGAACAACAATCTCAGGCGGAAGCGCCAGTGGATTTAAAGAGTCGGCCAAGGCTTTTCTTAAGCGGTCGGCTGATTCATTTGCAGCTTGTTCGGTATCCAGGTTTAGTTGAGTACCAGACGCAATCGCCCTTAGGGCGTCTTCATCAATCGTCCTGGATAGGCGATCAACAATCGACTGGATGACCTGATAATGTTTTGCCAACTCATTTAACGCTTCTCCCTCAACAACTTCGCCGCTTGGGGTTTGTAAAGAAGCTGTTTCGAGTGCGATCTTTAATAAGAGTTGATTTAGCTCCGCATCATCTTTAATGTATTGCTCGTTTTTTCCAAACTTCACCTTATAGAGGGGTGGCTGAGCAATATAAATATGGCCTCGCTCAATTAACTCAGGCATTTGTCTATAAAAGAAGGTTAATAAAAGCGTCCTGATGTGGCTGCCGTCCACATCAGCATCAGTCATGATAATGATGCGGTGATAGCGCAGCTTGTCAGCCTTATATTCCTCAATTCCAATCCCGGTGCCCAGAACGGTGATTAGCGTCACAACCTCTTGGCTTGCCAACATTTTGTCAAAGCGCGCTTTTTCTACGTTTAGAATTTTTCCCTTTAAAGGAAGAATTGCTTGAAAACGGCGGTCTCGCCCCTGCTTAGCAGAGCCGCCTGCCGAGTCGCCCTCGACAATAAATAACTCTGATTTGGCGGGATCTTTTTCCTGACAATCTGCCAGTTTTCCAGGTAGCCCAAGGCCATCAAGTGCACCCTTCCGTCTTGTCATGTCGCGCGCCTTACGGGCGGCCTCACGAGCACGAGCAGCATCAACAATTTTTCCACAAAGGATCTTGGCATCTGCCGGGCGCTCTTGTAAATATGCACTAAGCGCTTCTGCAACAATTTCTTCTATTGGCCCACGAACCTCGCTTGAAACCAATTTATCTTTGGTTTGGCTTGAAAACTTTGGCTCTGGAACCTTAACCGATAAAACGCAGGTTAGGCCTTCGCGCATATCGTCACCCGAAATTTCGACCTTAGCCCTTTTAGCAACCTCATGTTCATCAATATATTTATTGATGACGCGCGTCATTGCTGCGCGCAGGCCCGTTAAGTGTGTACCGCCATCCCGCTGAGGAATGTTATTCGTAAAGCAGAGAACTTGTTCGCTGAAGCTGTCGTTCCATTGCATCGAAACTTCCGCCGTAATGTGGCCACCCAAATCAGAAGGTCGAGTACCCTCCGCATAAAAAATATTAGGGTGTAAAACGTTTTTAGTTTGGTTGATGTATTCAACAAAACCCTTTACGCCGCCAGAAAACGCAAAGTCTTCTTCTTGGCCCGTACGCTGATCAATCAACTTAATGTGTACGCCATTATTTAAAAATGAGAGCTCACGAATGCGTTTTACAAGAATTTCATAATGAAATTCTACGTTTCCAAAAATGGTTTCGTCAGCCAAGAAATGAACTTCGGTTCCTGAAAGCTCTGTATCGCCAGTAACGGTAATTGGGGAGGTAGCAACCCCATTCTCATCTTGAATATTGCGGTTTTTAACAACGCCGCGCTCAAACTCCATATAGTGCGCTTTGCCGTCGCGTCGAATGGTCAGTTTTAGCCATTTTGATAGGGCATTTACACAACTGACGCCAACGCCGTGCAGGCCGCCTGACACTTTGTAGCTGTTTTGGTCAAACTTTCCTCCAGCGTGCAGCTCGGTCATCACAATTTCTGCAGCGCTTCTTTTCGGTTCGTGCTTATCGTCGTATTTGATGCCCGTTGGAACACCGCGTCCATTATCAACAATGGATATAGAGTTATCTGTTTGAATCACCACGGTGATTTCAGAACAATACCCTGCCAAAGCCTCATCAATCGAGTTATCTAAAACCTCGAACACTAGATGATGAAGTCCTGTGCCATCAGATGTATCTCCAATGTACATGCCAGGACGCTTACGAACAGCCTCGAGACCCTCTAATATTTGAATCGATGCAGCGCCGTACTGCTCTACTACTTTTTTTTCTTCAGTCATTTTTTTCTAAATTAAATGCGCATTGGCATCACAACATACTTAAAGTTCTCTGAACCAGGTAGAGTAATTACAGCGCTGCTATTTGCATCACCCAGGCTGATTTGAATCTTTTCATTTTTTAGGTTAGATAAAACATCGAGTAAGTAGCTTACGTTAAAGCCAATTTCGACTGTGTCACCGGCATATTCAACCTCAATCTCTTCCTGAGCTTCTTCTTGTTCAGCATTGGTTGATTGAACAGTAATTCGGTTAGGAGACAAGGAAAAGCGAACCCCTTTGAATTTGTCGGTCGTTAAAATTGCGGCGCGCTGAAGGGCGGCCTGCAAAGAATCTCGTCCAACCATTAAAGAGTTTTTTTGTCCTTTTGGAATAACTCTTTGGAAGTCTGGAAATTTACCCTCAACTAGTTTTGAAATAAGTTCAATGTCTCCAAAAGTAAACTTCACTTGATTGGCGGTCAGACTAATTTCTAACGATTCATCAGAGTCTTCTAGTAGGTGCTGACACTCCAAAATGGTTTTGCGAGGAATAATAATTTCCTGCCTTTGACCAGAGCCTGATGGCGCTTCCGCCAACTCCACACGAGAGTAAGCAAGGCGATGCCCATCGGTTGCCACTGCAACCACTTCCTTCCCCTCCACTACCAATAACATTCCATTTAAGTAATACCGAATATCTTGTTGGGCCATTGAAAAGTGGACTTGGCCTACTAGCTGACGAAAACTTTTCTGCGGCATTTTCCATGCGGCTGTAACTTCACCAACACTTTGCATTACAGGAAACTCAGTGGCTGATAAAGTCTGCAGAGAAAAGCGACTTTTTCCACTTTGAACGACCATGCGGTTCTCTTTAAGACTTAAAGAAACCGGCCCCTCTGGGAGTGCGCGCAAAATGTCTAACAATTTTCTTGCTGCAACAGTTGTCGTTACCTCTTCTGCACCAACACCAAAATTAGCATTTGTTGTAATTTGGATTTCAATGTCAGTTGATACAAAAGAAACCTTTTCACCACTCTTCTTAAATAAAAGGTTGGCCAAAATAGGTAGGGTGTGTCGACGTTCAACAATCCCACTAACAACCTGAAGAGGTTTTAGTAAATTATCGCGAGAAGTGTTAACCAGTTGCATTGCTTTTAAATCCTTGTATATATCTTATTAGTAGTAGTAATAAGGCTTCTGTTTTTAGTGGATAAGTCAAAAAACCCTTACAAAACAACGCATTAAAGACAAAAAAACCTGTGGAAAACCTCTGTATAAGGGCTGAATAAAACGGGGACAACTTTTATTCAACACCCTATTTTTGCATGAAGCAGGAGCTTTCCACAATTTATCCACACCCAATCCCCAAACTTGTCCCTAGGCTTATCCACAATCTTATCCACAAGCTCAAATTATGCCTTTAGTGTCTGCTCAATCACATGTATTTCATGGTTGAGCTGACTGTCGTGGGAACGCTCTTCAGTAATTTTACGAACCGCATGCAAAACAGTTGTGTGATCACGACCACCAAACAGCTCACCGATTTCGGGAAGGCTTTTTTGAGTCAATTCTTTAGCCATAAACATGGCAATTTGTCTGGGTCTGGCAATGTTGGCGGGCCGCTTTTTGGAGTACATGTCGGCCACTTTAATGCTGTAAAAGTCAGCAACTGCCTTTTGAATGTTTTCTACTGAAATTTGGCGGTTTTGTATTGAAAGAAGGTCTTTAAGCGCCGTTCTGGCAACCTCAATGGTTACCTCGCGGCCATGAAAGCGCACAAAAGCGAGTATTTTACGCAGCGCGCCCTCAAGCTCCCTGACGTTTGAGCGGAGATGTTTGGCTACGAAAAAAGCCACGTCTTCGCTCATGGGAATCCCCTCACTAACCGCCTTTTTCATCAAAATAGCAACCCGCATCTCAAGCTCGGGGGGTTCGATGGCCACAGTTAGTCCTGAGTCAAAGCGCGAGATGAGCCGATCATCAATGCCGGCCATTTCCTTGGGGTATGTGTCGCTAGTAATAATAACTTGGGATTTATTGCTTAAAAGGGCCTCAAAAGCATAAAAGAACTCTTCTTGCGTCCTTGATTTCCCACTAAAAAACTGAATGTCATCAATTAATAACAAATCGAGGGAGTGGTAATAGCGCTTAAATCGATCAAATGCTTTTTGTTGATAAGCACGAACCACATCAGAGACATATTGCTCTGCGTGAATGTAGCGAATTCTGGCATTAGGCTTTTCTTTTAATAGGTGGTTGCCTATAGCATGAATTAAATGGGTCTTTCCAAGACCAACCCCGCCGTATAAAAACATTGGGTTGTATGAGGTACCGGGGTTATGCGCAACCTGGATAGAGGCCGCTCTAGCCAGTTGGTTTGCCTTGCCGGTAACAAAGGTTTCAAAAGTAAGGTTGGGGTTTAGCTTTGAATGATCTTCAATCTCAAAGGATTGCTCTTCTACCAAAACAACGGATCCAGCCCCACTCTCAAGGGCGAGCTCTGGCGCCGCCCGCTCTGCTGATGGCGTGGGCTTTGCAGGCGCAGAGCCCTCAACAGCAATTACAAAATTGATATTAATTGGCTGATCAAAGTACTGGGAAGCAAGCTCCTGGAAGCGGTCTGCAAAAGTCTTTTTTATCCAATCCAACTTAAATCTGTTGGGTGCGCCAACAGTTAGTAGGCGCTCACTATCGTCAAAGGACATAAAAACTAGGGGTTGTATCCAGGTTTTAAATTGTTGGGGCGATAGTTCCCGAGACAAGGCGCCAATTGCGCTATCCCAAAAACCCAAAGGGCTTATTGAATTCAGGGCGGGTGGATTTTGTAGGTTGCTCATATTTTTTCGAGCTTCCATTGTAGCGAGAGCGCAAAGTTATCCACAAGCTAGAAAAACGTGGAAAAGCTGTGGATAACTTGTGTATAAGGCTAAAAACACCATTTAAATTAATGGCTTAATCAAAAATCTCACAAAAATAGAGAAAAACACCTACATATTCATCAGGATAGATTGACCTTTTGCCCCGCAACAAGGAAAATACTTGGTTTTCCCTAGGATCTATCATGAAAAGAACTTACCAACCCTCAGTAACACGTCGTAAACGTACCCATGGCTTCCGCATTCGTATGAAAACGAAGAGCGGCCGCGCAGTTCTCAATGCACGCCGTGCCAAAGGCCGTAAACGCTTGGCAGTTTAATTTAGCCATTGAACAGCGCAAGGATTTCTGAGTTATTAAAGACACAGCCCAAGACAGCTTTGTGTTGGGGCGTGTACTTATTGTCGGCCGAAAATAATCAAAAGCCCGACCTAGGAATTGCAGTTGCAAAGAAGCTGGCGAAGAGGGCTGTAGATAGAAATTACCTTAAGCGAATCGTGCGCGAATTGGTTTGGACGGCACAAAGCACAAATCTTAAAAGTGATGTCGTGGTAAAGCTAAACAAGCCTATTGGGCGGCAAACTCGCGGGCGATTGCGAAAAAAAGAAAAAGACCTGCTGCGCCAACAAATAATGGGATTAATTTAAAGTGCGCACTTTAAATAATGCTGTAAAAAAGCTAATCAAGCTTTATCAAATAGTGTTGAGCCCCTATTTAGGGCCCCACTGTAAATATGTGCCTAGTTGCTCTCAATATGCCTGCGATTGTTTTACGCATTATGGTTTTATCAAGAGTCTGCGCCTTAGTTTATGGCGCATTTTGCGCTGCAATCCGCTGTCACATGGCGGTTATGATCCTGCGGTAAAAGAAACATCTCAATAATTTAAGTGAATACAAATGGATTTTAAAAAAACAATTCTTTGGGCCGTTTTTTCGATGTCGGGCCTTATGCTCTACAACAATTGGCAGGTTCACGAAGGCAAGCCGTCCATGTTTGGCGGCGTGCCCTCAGGCGCCTCTGTCACGCTTGAGAAGGAGAGCTCAGTAAATAAGGCGGATGTTCCAAAGCAAGTGTCTGGCGCGATTCCTGTAGCAGCAACCCAAGCCCCAGCAGTTAACGGTGGGGCGATCGAAGTTGCTGAAAAGTTTGTGCTTCAGAACGATGTCTTGGTTCTGCAGATCAGCGCAAGCGGCGCCAACGTCATTGATGCAAAGTTATTAAAGTCACTTACCGCCGAAAATAAACCCATTGAACTTTTTCAATACACGCCAGCCCACAAATATTTTGCTCGTTCAGGATTAATAGCGCTCGGCAATTCCGATCTACCAAATCACACAAGCACCTTTAAGCTGATTCAGTCTGGCAAGGATGGCTCAGGTAGGCCGTTTATCACATTAGCTAGTGAGCGCAGTGGTGTTAAGTTGGAAAAAACGTTCGTACTGAACCCAGGAAGCTATGTGGTTGACGTTGGTCATCGGGTAACACAGGCAACGTCAAATACCGCGCCCTTGGTTCTTTACACGGAGATCGTGCGTGACGCAAGCCAAGAGCAAAAAATTGGCCCATTTGATGGCGCTTTTTCTGCAAGCACTTTTACTGGCCCAGCTGTTTATACCGAAAAAGAAAAATTTAATAAGCTTGAGTTTACGGAGATAGAAAAAAATAAAATTACCATTCCAAAACAGGTTCCTGCGGGAGACCCTGGCTGGATTGCGATGGTTCAGCACTATTTTGCAAGTGCATGGATTCCGGGTGACAAATTTGCACGTGATATCTATGCAGGAAAAATTGACAACAATCTGTATCGCATCGGAATGCAAACGCCCTTGGGCGATATTGCGCCAGGAGCTACGGTTGTTGAAAAGGCCCGCTTATTTGTTGGCCCACAAGAAGAAAGTGTTTTAGAAACGATCGCACCAGGTTTTGAGTTATTAAAAGATTATGGCTATCTCACCATTTTGGCTAAGCCTATTTTCTGGCTGCTTGAAAAAATCCATGGATATGTGAATAACTGGGGATGGTCAATTATCCTCCTCACGATATTGATCAAGTTAGTTTTCTTCCCACTTTCTGCTGCTAGCTATAAGTCTATGGCCCGCATGAAAGAAGTGCAGCCACGGCTCATGACAATGAGAGAGCAATACAAGGGCGAGCCTCAAAAACTCAATCAAGCCATGATGGAAATGTATCGCAAAGAAAAGATCAACCCACTTGGCGGTTGTTTGCCAGTCGTGATTCAGATCCCAGTATTTATTGCCCTCTATTGGGTGCTTTTATCTTCTGTAGAAATGCGCGGGGCTCCATGGGTAATGTGGATTCATGATTTATCCATTCCCGACCCGTACTATATTTTGCCGCTAATCATGGCTGTCTCCATGTTTGTGCAAACCAAATTAAACCCAACGCCACCAGACCCTATACAGGCCAAGGTAATGCTGTATATGCCGATCGTATTCTCGGTAATGTTCTTCTTCTTCCCCGCCGGTCTGGTGCTGTACTGGGTTGTTAATAATCTGTTGTCGATCGCTCAGCAATGGCAGATCAATCAGATGTTTGGAAGAAAACACGCCAAGTAATACTTTGATGGCATAAACATCTAATGAAAAGTGCATAGCAATGATGACAAGACAATTGCCCATCATTGCTATAGCAACCGCTCCAGGTAAGTCCGGGATTGGCGTAGTTCGCATTAGCGGTAAAAACTTAGGCGCCATTATTCAGGCCCTTTTTCAACAAACACTTCAGCCAAGACAGGCAAGCCTAAGAGCGTTGCGCGATTCCGATGGGCAGACTATCGATCAACTGATTGCCATCTATTTTTCTGCCCCCGCCTCATTTACTGGTGAAGATGTGCTCGAGCTTCAATGCCATGGGGGGCCACAGCTACTTGAGCTCGTGATGCGACGTTGTCTTGAGCTAGGGAAAAAAGAGGGGCTGGTCATTGCTGAACCGGGCGAATTTTCGCTGCGGGCCTATCTCAATAACAAGATTGATTTGGCTCAAGCAGAAGCAATTGCTGATTTGATTGATGCACAGAGCGAGGCCGCAGTCTTGGGCGCCTCCCGCTCTCTACAGGGTGCATTTTCGGATGACATCAATGCGCTGATAGAAGAGATCACCCAGCTAAGAATTTTGGTTGAGTCAACCCTAGACTTTCCTGAGGAAGAAATTGAGTTTTTAGAAAATGCTCAAGCACGCGAACGTTTGAAGGCCGTTAAAGCTAAATTACAAACTCTTCGCGCTGGGGCAAAACAAGGAAAGATTTTGCGTGAAGGCATTCAGTTGGTTTTGGCGGGGGCCCCCAATGTTGGCAAAAGCTCCCTCCTGAATCGACTCGCGGGTGAGGAGGTGGCAATTGTGACGGCAGTCGCCGGAACCACTAGAGACCGTGTGAAAGAAAGCATTCACATTAATGGCATTCCGATACATGTTATTGATACAGCCGGACTTAGAGAAACAAGCGATGAAGTTGAGGCAAAGGGAATAGAAAGATCGTGGGATGCAATTCGTATGGCCGATCTCGTTATCTTTTTAACTGACCCCTCGTCGGCATCAGAAGGATTAAGAGGAAAAATATTGGAGTCGCTCCCCGCAAAGTGTCCTTTTCTAGATGTCTTAAACAAGGCAGATTTGTTGCCTGCGCCCCAGAAATCGGCCCTAACAGGCGAGATAGTGATTTCCGCGAAGACCGGAGAGGGTATTGATGCCTTGAGGCAAAAAATACTAGAAAAAGTAGGCTGGGGCGGATCTCAAGAGGGGGCTATTCTTGCTAGAAGGCGCCATTTAGACTGCTTAGAGCGAGCTGCAGAGCATATTGAGAAATCAGAGCAATTCGCTGCAAATGGCAACAGTTCTTTGGAGTTATTCGCAGAAGAGCTATTTTTAGCGCAAAATCACCTTGGTCAAATCACCGGAAAACTCCTTCCAGACGATCTTTTGGGCAAGATCTTCAGCCAATTCTGTATTGGCAAATAAAGGGGCTGCTCGCCAAGGAGCAAGGAAGCAAATATACCCAAAATGTTAAAATCGTCAGACTAAAAATTAATTCTTCATAGGAAAACACATGACCACAGCAACCAGCGGACAAGTTAATGTCAATGCGCCAGCTTACGTAAAAAATAAGGGCTTAATTGAATGGGTTGGAGAAATGGCTGCCTTGACTAAGCCAGACCATATTCGTTGGTGTGACGGTTCACAAGCTGAGTACGATGAGTTATGTGAGCTGCTCGTTCAAGCGGGCGTATTTAAGCGGCTGAATCCCGCCAAGCGCAAAAATTCCTTCCTAGCTCTCTCTGACCCAGAGGATGTGGCGCGTGTAGAAGACCGTACTTTTATTTGCTCTGCCAAAAAAGAGGACGCTGGCCCGACCAATAACTGGTTAGAGCCAAGCGAAATGCGCGCAACCTTAGATCCTTTGTTTGATGGCTGTATGCGTGGCAGAACAATGTATGTCGTGCCCTTCTCCATGGGGCCTATTGGGTCACCAATCGCACACATCGGAGTTGAATTATCGGATAGTCCTTATGTGGCAATTAATATGCGCCTCATGACTCGCATGGGTAAGGCAGTGATAGATCAGCTTGGTGCGGATGGCGAGTTTGTTCCTTGCGTTCACACCGTTGGCAAGCCTTTGGCTGACGGCGAAAAAGATGTGGCATGGCCAAATAATAAGATTAAATATATTGTTCACTACCCAGAGTCACGCGAGATTTGGTCCTTCGGATCTGGCTACGGTGGCAACGCCCTATTAGGTAAAAAGTGTTTTGCTTTGAGAATTGCCTCAAATATGGGCCGCGATCAGGGCTGGTTGGCTGAGCATATGTTGATTCTGGGCGTTTCCTCCCCTCAGGGCAAAAAATATCATATCGCTGCTGCATTCCCTTCTGCCTGTGGCAAAACAAACTTCTCCATGATGATTCCTCCGGCTGGGTTTGATGGCTGGAAGGTAACCACCATTGGCGATGACATTGCTTGGATCAAGCCACGTAAAGACCCTGTCACTGGCAAAACCCGTTTGTTTGCCATTAACCCAGAGTCTGGCTACTTTGGCGTGGCCCCTGGTACAAACCGTCAAACAAACCAAAACTGTATTGACTCATTAAATCAAGATGTGATTTTCACAAACGTTGGTTTAACTGATGACGGCGATGTTTGGTGGGAAGGGTTGACTGAAACACCACCAGCACATTTAATTGATTGGCAAGGCAAAGACTGGACCCCAGCCGATGGAGCCGCAGGCCGCAAAGCTGCGCACCCTAACTCCCGTTTTACCGTTGCTGCGACCAATAATCCAGCCGTTGATCCAAAGTGGGATGATCCCGAAGGCGTTCCAATTGATGCGTTCTTATTTGGCGGCCGTCGCTCAAATACCGTTCCGTTGGTTAGCGAAGCGCGCGATTGGGTTGAGGGCGTGTATATGGCCGCAACTTTGGGCTCAGAAACGACCGCCGCGATTACTGGCCAAATTGGCGTAGTTCGTCGTGATCCATTTGCAATGATTGCATTTGCTGGATACAACATGAGCGACTACTTCCAGCATTGGTTAAACATTGGCAAGAAATTGGAGTCTGAAGGGGCTGTATTGCCAAAGATCTATTGTGTCAACTGGTTCCGCAAAGACGAAAATGGCAAGTTTGTATGGCCAGGATTTGGCGAGAACATGCGCGTTCTTTCTTGGATCTTGGGCCGTGCAGAAGGCACTGCTAACGGAAAAGAAACGCCATTTGGTATTACTCCTGAATACGCTGATATGCATTGGGGCGGCCTTGATTACTCCGCAGAGAAATTTGCTAAAGCCATTAAGGTTTCAGTAGAAGATTGGAAGAATGAACTAAAACTTCATACCGAGTTGTTTGATCATCTTGGCGATCGCCTACCTAAAGAGCTAAAAGATACGCGTGCAAAAATCGAACAACGCTTGAACGCTTAAGTTTTAGTACCACTCGTTTTTTAATCCCCTTCTGTGACAAATCCCCAGCACCATGAAATAGTGGTGATTGGGGCAGGCATTTGTGGCGCAACCATTAGCAATGAGTTGCTCGAGCGTGGCAAGGAGGTTTGTATTGTTGACGCTGCATCTTCACCAGCCACCGCTTGTTCAAGCCATGCCTATGCGATTGCACATCCCCATATTGGCAAAGGATCCCCGCGCTTATTGCGCTTAACGCGCATTGCCTTTTTGCTTGCTGAGGCTCGTTGGGGCTTGGTTTGGAAGGCGCATGGTATTTTTCAGCCAACAAAAAAAGATAAAGAATTTGTACTCAAAGAACTTGAGGATTATCTCGATACATTGGAGCTTGATAACACGATGGCATTGCCATTAAATGCTCAAGATGCCAAAAAGCTCTGTGGGATTTCACAGAGCGGCGTTTGGTTGCCGCGCGGCGCCTCTTTAAATTTGTTAGAGACCACACAACACTTATTACAAGAACACAGTCGATTAACTTGTATTTGGAATACTAGAGTTGTGCGCCTCGAAAACCGGGATGAAAAATGGTTTTTATTGAATGAGGCCGATCAAGCCATTTTGTCGGCCGATAAGCTGGTCATCGCAGCAGCCATGGAGAGCAAGGCTTTGGCGAACAGTATTGGAGTGCGCTTGCCACTCAAGCCTGTGCGCGGACAGCTCAGCATTTTTTCAGTTGCTCCAAATAATCCATGGGCAGCCAAATTACCCAGCGTTGGAATTTCAGGAGACGGCTATTGTTTGCCGGCAGAGCATTTGGAAGACGGTAGTTATCGTTGGATTGTGGGCTCTAGTTTTGATGAGGGAGAGGACGATCTTTCCCCAAGAGACAGCAGCGATGAGTTTAATCGCGTTCAAGCAAAAGGCCTAGTCCACTACCTTGAGGGCGACCCTGGGGGCTTAAAAAAGCTAGGAGAGTTTGTGGGCATACGTTGTGTAGCGGGCGACCGATTGCCAATGATCGGCGCGCTTTCTCAGCGACCAGGAATTTTTCTGGCAACCGCCTTAGGGTCGCGCGGCATTTTGTGGTCAGCCTTGGCGGCTAAGCTGATTGCTACTCAAGTACTCGATGAGGACTTAGCCTTGCTAGCGCGTTTTGGTTTGGCTGCTGACTTAGTGGCTGCACTTGCGCCGGCCCGCTTCTTTGCTGGTGGCTTGGCAGCACCCCCCGCTTTAGGTGCTTTGGCCTCGAACTCAAAGCCCGTTTTGCCTTCGGCCCCTAAAACTAGATAGGCCTTAAAGCCTCGACCAGTTCGGTTGGACTTAAAGTTGGTCAATAAATCCGTTCTACCTTCTTTCAATAGCTTTTGAATTTGTTCAGCAGAAATTTCCTGCTGCAGGACGACCTTGCCAGTTTTGAAATCGCAGGATTTATTCGGCCCAGTATTGTTTTCACATACATAACGCATGCCGTCTTCATAAATTGCGCCTGAGCATTTGGGGCATGCCCCTAAAGCCTGGCGACCGGTGAAATCAATTGCTTCCGTTTCTTCTTCTTGAGCGTTTCCAAAGTCAAACTCTAGCTTGAAACCAGCATTAGGATAATCAGCATCATCCTCTGGAATTTCGCTTAATTTGATGATTGCTGCAAACGGCCGACCTATTTTGCTGCGAAATCCTTGCAATGGTCCAATGGTTTTTTCCCGGAGCAGCTCTTCTACTTCTGGATATTCAAAGGCGCGACCACCAGGTGTTTTGCTGATTGTGAAGCCACATTTTTCACAAGCAAAACGACGATAGTTTTCCTTCACCGGACCTTTGCAATGAGGACACGGGGTGCTCATGGTCGCATAGTCGCCAGGTATGGTGTCGCTGTCATACTCTTTGGCGCGCTTGACAATCCGCTGAGTCATTTGCGCAATTTCTTGCATGAAGGTATCGCGATTCATCTTGCCCTGCTCAATCAGCGACAATTTGTTTTCCCAGTTTCCCGTGAGATCTGGGCGCGTCAGCTCTTCAACATCGAGCCCGCGCAATAAAGTCATCAATTGAAATGCTTTAGCAGTTGGGATAAGCTCACGCGCTTCACGGACAATATATCTTTCAGCAAGCAATCCCTCAATAATCGCGGCTCGCGTAGCTGGCGTGCCTAAGCCTTTTTCAGCCATTGCCTCGCGCATTTCATCATCATCTACCCACTTACCTGCGCTCTCCATTGCAGAAAGCAAGGTTGCTTCGGTATAGCGTGCTGGAGGCTTTGTTTTTAGCGGAACCGCTACAACAGATTCGGCTTGGACGGTTTCGCCCTCCTGCACTGCCACTAACTCATCATCGGCTTGATTGGATCTGCCATAGACAGTCAGCCAGCCAGGATTTACTAGTACGCGCCCTTCCGTTTTGAAGTGATGTCCGGAGGCCTCGGTGATGCGGGTTGTGACGCGGAATTCGGCGGCAGGATAAAAGACTGCCAAGAAGCGCCGCACCACTAAATCGTATAGTTTGAATTCTGGTTCGCTGAGATTTTTTGGTGTTTCAAGAGTCGGAATGATGGCAAAGTGATCTGAAATCTTAGAGTTATCAAAGATTCGTTTATTGGGTTTAATCCAACCATAGCCAGCCTTGCCTTTCGGATCTTTAGGATCCCCTTGCAGAATTTGTTTGGCAAATGCTCGGTATTCTTGTGAATGCTCTGCAAGAATTTCCATGGTTTGTTTCACGGTGTCCAAGTAATCTTCAGGAAGCGCCTTGGCATCAGTACGAGGATAAGTTAAGACCTTATGGCGCTCATAGAGTGCTTGCGCTAAGCCTAAAGTATTTTTTGCGGAGAAGCCAAAGCGCGCATTCGCTTCACGCTGTAAGCTGGTTAAGTCAAATAGTTGCGGTGCTAACTGGGTTGCTGGTTTCGCCTCTTCTGTGACGGTTGCTTTTTTATCTCGACAGGCAGCCACAATGCTTTGCGCAGCAGCCTCGCTCCAAAGACGATTCTCACGAGCATCTGGCTCAGCAGTATCTTTCTTAAACTTAGGGTCAAACCAGCGCCCCTCATAAACACCGGCTGCCGCAATAAATTCAGCCTTCACTTCCCAGTAGTCTTTCGATACAAATTTACGAATGAGCTCTTCGCGCTCAACAACAATCGATAGTGTTGGTGTTTGAACACGTCCAACAGTGGTTAAAAAGAAGCCCCCACTCTTGCTATTAAAAGCTGTCATGGCTCGGGTACCATTAATGCCCACTAACCAGTCAGCCTCAGATCGGCAGCGGGCCGCATCGGCTAAAGGCTGCATATCAATATCTGAACGTAAGCTAGCAAAGCCTTCGCGTATTGCAGCGGGCGTCATGGATTGCAACCAAAGGCGTTGAATCGATTGCGATGCCTTAGCATGCTGTGCAATTAAGCGAAAAATTAATTCGCCCTCGCGCCCTGCGTCACAAGCATTAATTAAAGTAGTGACATCTTTTCTTTTAATGAGCCTTTGTAAAACCTTAAGGCGGGATTCAGTTTTAGCGATAGGGCGCAAATCAAAATACGGTGGTACCACTGGCAAGTTTGCAAAAGACCATTTGCCTCGTTTGACCTCAAACTCTTCAGGCGCAGCAATTTCTAATAAATGGCCTACCGCAGAAGAGATAACAAAATCATCGCTTTCAAAATAATCTTCATGCTTTGTAAAACCACCCAGTGCTTTGGCAATGTCATTGGCAACCGAAGGTTTCTCTGCAATGATCAGTGTCTTTGGGTGATCCACGGTTGAAGTTTTGGAACTGCTTTTGATAGATGCTTTAGCCACGCGTTTGCCTAAATTTGAGCCTGAAATGATGTTTTTAAAGGGGAAAAAGGTTGACCAATTTAAACCCATTCAGTATTTGGTCTACTACTCACCCCTTTTTTATTATTAACCGATAAATCAAGAAAAGTCCAAAATCACCCTATTCGGATCTTTTTAGGCCTCTTGCTTTCGATGTATTTTTGAGAAAAAAAGCCGTTTAAGGACATTTAAAGCAGGGTTTTCTCAAAAATAAGGTCTTCGAGGACCTCTTTTGGGCTACATACCAGTTTTGCTCCTTGTTGGATTAACTTGTGGCACCCACCTGAAATTGGGCTACTGATGGGCCCAGGAAGAGCAAAAACCTCCCTCCCCAAATCCGCAGCAATTCTGGCAGTAATTAAGGAGCCTGATTTTTCTGCCGCTTCTATCACCACAACCCCCATTGCTAAAGCCGCAATGAGGCGATTGCGTTTTGGGAAATGAAATGGTTTTGGGCCCGACCCCAAAGGCAGCTCGGAGACTATTAGGCCTTGGTGGGCGATCTTTTGAGCTAGACCAACATGCTCCTTGGGGTAGGTTTGGTCTAGCCCAGTGCCGCAAACCGCTAATGTGAAATAGTTTTTGCCCAGATCAAGGGCGGCTTGATGAGCGGCCCCATCGATCCCTTTTGCTAGCCCAGAAACGACGAGGGCACCAGCCTTTGAAAGCGCTTGAGCAAAGACTGTTGCATGACGCAGACCCCCGCTGCTGGCCATACGTGAGCCCACAACAGCGATCATAGGCATATTCAATAGGCGAATATCCCCTTTTATATATAGGCATTCTGGGGGGTCATATAAGTCATTGAGTCGAGCGGGGTATTGTGTATCACCCCGATGAATTTTTAAGATGTCGTTAGCGGAGGGGTTTTGCATAAAATGATTTTGACTTTGAGGGAAATTGGCACAATCAGCACTAGCTGATTCTTCTGTTGGATAATTCCTACATGGCACTTTTAAACGTTCTTTGCTATCCAGATCCACGCTTACACAAGGTTGCAAAACCCGTTGCGCAAGTTGACGCACGCATTAAAAAAATCGTGGCAGATATGGCTGACACAATGTATGAGGCCCCAGGCGTTGGCTTGGCAGCAACTCAGGTAGATATTCACGAGCGCATTGTGGTCATTGATACATCTGATGAGCAAAATGAATTAAGGGTTTTTATTAATCCAGAGATTATTTGGGCTAGTCCCGAGAAAAAGGCCTGGAGAGAGGGATGCCTTTCCGTGCCAGAGTTTTACGATGAAGTTGAAAGACCTGCCCAGGTCAGAGTGAAAGCTTTAGATTTGGATGGAAAAGAATTTGTAATTGAGGCCGATGGGTTGTTAGCAGTTTGTTTGCAACACGAGTTAGATCATTTGCAGGGTAAGGTATTCGTAGAATATCTATCAATCCTAAAGCGCACTCGCATCTCTCACAAATTAAAAAAGCGCACCAAAGAACTATTGGGTGAGCGCTAAGCGCCCCATGAAAATTGTTTTTGCTGGAACACCAGAGTTTGCTGCGCAAGCAATGCGATCGATTCATGATGCTGGTCATGAGATTGTTTTGGCCCTGACTCAGCCTGATCGTAGGGCTGGAAGGGGCATGCATCTCCAAGCAAGCCCAGTAAAAGTCTTTGCAAACGAAAACAATATTCCTATCTTGCAGCCCCAGACACTAAGGCGCAATAGCGCCGATTCACTAAAGCAGCATGAGGCAGAAGAGGCATATCAACGATTATCAGAGTTAGATTTTGATGCCATGGTCGTAGTGGCCTACGGCTTAATTTTGCCGCAAGAGATTTTAGATATCACCCAGCGCCCCGGAAGATATGGCAGCTTTAATATCCATGCCTCATTGCTACCAAGATGGCGAGGTGCCGCACCGATTCAAAGGGCTATTGAAGCTGGTGATCAGAAAACAGGCGTATCCATTATGAAGATGGATTCAGGCCTCGATACAGGCGATACAGTTTTAGTAGAGGCATTAAATATTTCTCTTGATGAAAATAGTTCCACCTTGCATGATCGACTAGCAAATATAGGCGCTCGTCTGATTGTGCAAACTCTGCATACCTTAGAAAAAGATAAAGCGATACAAGCGACACCACAAAATAGTCAGGGCGTAATGTATGCGGAAAAAATATTAAAGAGCGAAGCAGAAATTGATTGGTCCTTTAGCGCCCAGGAAATCGATTGTCAAATACGGGCTTTTAATCCCTTCCCGGGCGCCACAAGCATTCTTAAAGGCATTCCATTGAAGTGCTGGAATTCACGTGTAGCGCCTAAAAATGTTCCCAAGGAAACACAGCGTGCTGGTGAGATTTTAGGATTCAGTGAAGAAGGGGCTTATATTCAGTGCGGCAAGGGCGTGGTTGAAGTTCTAGAAATGCAAAGACCTGGTGGAAAAAAAATGAGTGCAAAAATGTGCTTGCAAGCATTTCCTGATCAAGAAAATGAACTGCGCTTTCAGGCGACGACCCAGAGCAAAACAATTTGACCGATCCCAAAAAAATACGTAGTCTACCGCTTTCAGAGGCTATCACCATTGCAGCGCAAGCAGTGGGAGAGGTGTTAAATGGTAGATCGCTTACGGAGGTTTTGGATGAGCTCGAGCTCCATGAGCGGCCGATTGTGCAAAGCCTCAGTTTTGATGCTTTACGAAAATGGGTCCGCTCACAGGAGTTGATCAAGCAGTTCATCCCTAAGCCACCTCCGCCAGAAGTTGATCATCTGCTCAGCGTTGCGATCCCATTATTTTTGCAGACCAGCACCGATGGCAATAGTTATGCGGCGCACACCATTGTTGATCAGGCAGTAAAGGCCTGTGGTGAATATGACAAGACAATGTATGCCAAAGGATTGGTGAATGCTGTATTGCGTAAAGTAAGCCTGATAGCTCAAGAAGCAGAAAGCGGAAAAGCTTATGCGCCCGATCCCATTCCAATGTTTACCCCGCCTTGGTGGCGAGCCAATCTCAAGCGTCATTATCCCAAGTCATGGCAAGCGATTTTGTTTGCCCAAGCAAAGCGGGCGCCTTTGATACTGCGTGTTAATCAACAGCAACAAACGCGAGCTGAGTACCAAGCCTTGTTAAAGGATGCGGGAATGAGCTCAACCCCCATAGAGGAGATAGCGGGCGTTTCCTTGCCGGCGGCCTTGTTATTGGATGAGCCTGTACCTGTAGGTGATCTGCCTAACTTTTATCGTGGCGCAGTTTCTGTTCAGGATGCGGGGGCGCAATTGGCTGCTCTTTTGTTGGCCCCCAAAGCAGGAGAGCTAGTCCTTGATGCCTGCGCAGCTCCGGGCGGAAAAACTGCCCACTTATTGGAGCTAGCAAATTGTGAAATGACGGCACTCGAACTGGATGGCGAGCGCATTGGAAAAATTAGTGGAAATTTAGATCGCCTTCATTTGCATACAGACAATGTAAAAATTGTGCGAGGTGATGCATCTAAGCAGGCTTGGTGGGATGGGGTCCTTTTTGACAAAATCTTATTAGATGCTCCTTGCTCAGCCTCTGGAATTGTTTCTAGGCATCCAGATATTCCTTTTTTAAGGCGTGAAGCGGACCTCAAAGGTTTGCAACAAAGACAGAGAGCCATTTTGAGCCAGGCCTGGAAGATGTTGAAGCCAGAAGGGCTTTTACTTTATGTAACGTGCTCCATTTTTCCTGAAGAGGGCGAGGACCAGGCCTTATGGTTTGCTGCGGAGCACGGCAATGCGGTACGATTAGTCGCTCCAGGGCAGATTTTGCCCACAGAATTAAATGATGGCTTTTACTATGCTTTGTTTAAGAAAAATGGACCATGAGCCACAGAATTAAACAATTTATCTTTTTGTGCCTGTTGTTATTCGGCATGCATGTATCAACTGCCAGTGCAGAGGGAATCAAAATTAAATCCTTCGAATTGGAGCGAGTTGATGGCGATTGGCTTTTAAATGCTGCATTCCAGATTGAGTTGGCTCCGGGCCTAGAAGATGCGGTACAAAAAGGCGTAGTCCTTTTTTTTCAGACAGAGTTTGAGCTAACGCGTGGCCGTTGGTATTGGTTCGAAGAAAAAGCAGTATTAGCCCAAAGACAAACACGCCTTTCTTACCAGCCGCTTACACAACAGTTTCGAATTGCCTCCGAGGGCTTTACCTTTACAGCCCCAACAATTTTTGAAGCACTTCAGGCGGTAGGAAGCATTGGTGGTTGGCGAGTAATTGATAATGCTCAGCTTGACCAAGGCAAGCCTTATGCAGCCGGCCTACGAATGGTGCTTGATCTGAGCAAATTACCAAAGCCATTTCAGGTCAATGCATTAAATAATCGGGATTGGAACGTATCGAGTGACTGGTATCGCTTTCCTTTTTCTCCCGCTGGCCCTAATTTGATAAAACGATGAGCCTAGTAGAGCGCCTTTCCAAGTTTGGCTTTTTTATATTAGGGCCTTGGAGAAAAAAAGTCATTCCAGTTGCTATAGGAATGATTGGAGTATTTGCACTACTTCTCTTGGTGCTGTTATCGCTCGCATCATCTAATACCCAATTTTTTGAAAACTACTTTATTTGGCTATATGCAGCTAATGTGGCAATTGGTATTTGCCTTACGCTGGTTATCTTCGCATTGGTGTCAGTCATTGCAGTGCGTTGGTATCGTGGGCATTTCGGTACGCGTCTCGTGGCAAAGTTGGCCATGATTTTTGCTTTAGTAGGCGTGGTTCCTGGTTTGATTTTGTATGGGGTTTCTTTGCAGTTCGTATCGCGCAGTATTGAAACCTGGTTTGATGTGAAGGTCGAGTCTGCCCTGGAGGCTGGACTTGAACTAGGTCGTGCCACTTTAAGTAGCTCTTTGCAAGAACTGCAAGATGAGGGCCGGATTGTGACCGATCAAATTCGTAGCATCCCCAATATTGCTAGCCCCGCAGAACTCACTTTATTGATTTCAAGAATGCGAGACCAATTTGGCATTCAAGAAATCACCATCTTTGATAGCCATCAGGTGCTGATTGCAACTGCTGCTTCAGGCGCGCTTATTAAACAGTCCCCCTCCCCGAGTCAAGAGCTGATGGTTCAGGCTTCTAAAGTCGGCCATGTCAGCATCATTGATGAGCCAAGCTCTGCCAGCGGCTCCCAAGAATATTTATTGCGAGTAGTGCTCCCGATGGTTAAAGAGGCCTCTATCAGCACACGTGGATTTGGGCTTAATACACAGTATCAAAAAGAGCTTTGGTATCTTCAGTTAGTAAAGACGGTCCCCGAAGGAATTTCCAAAAATTCTCTTGCTGTACAGGCCGCCTATAGTGACTATCAAGAAAAGTCCTTGGGTCGATCGGGCTTGCGAAAAATGTTTGTGGGCACCCTTACGCTGACTCTTTTCTTTGCGGTGTTTGTGGCGATCACGCTGGCATTAATATTGGGCCGCCAACTAGCTCGCCCTCTCTTGATGTTGTTAAGAGGAACTCAAGCCGTAGCGCAGGGTGATTTGTCACCTAAGCCAGAATTGGATACTGGGGATGAATTGGGCATGCTGACTCGCCAATTTAATGTCATGACCAAGCAACTATCAGATACTCGCACTTCTTTGCAGGAGTCAAAGGCCTTTTTGGAAACTGTATTAGGAAACCTAACAGCAGGCGTTTGCATTTTTGATAAAGAATACAAAGTAGTATCGAGCAATGCTGGTGCCGATAGAATTTTTGGCCAAGATCTCGCCCATTTAGCGGGCGGCCCATTAAGTCATAGCCCCACTTTATTGGAGTTTGAAGACGCCATTAAAGAGGGTTTTGCTACCATGAGGCTAGCAGTTGGCAGTGATGCCACTGAAAAGAATGGATTAAATGGAGGACAAAACAGGGCGCCTGTTTGGCAAAAACAAATTCAATTACACGCCACTAATGAATATGAAAACGAACTCGGTGTTACTTTATTTGTCCGGGGCACAGAATTAACGGCTGATTTACGAATGGTCGTATTTGATGACATTACAGACGTAGTCACGGCCCAAAGATCGATTGCATGGAGTGAGGTGGCCAGAAGACTGGCCCACGAGATCAAAAATCCATTAACGCCCATTCAACTATCTGCTGAAAGATTGCAGCACAAGCTTGCTGGAAAGCTGAGCCCCGAGCAAGAAGAGATGATGAATCGCAGTACGGAAACCATCATTGGCCAAGTAAAGGCTATGAAAGAAATGGTGAACGACTTTAGGGATTTTGCAAAGACGCCAACTCCGCAACTTAAGCCAATCTCTATTAATACTTTAACCACAGAAATCTTAGGTTTGTATGAGGGCAGCTCGATTCGTACGCAATTGGACCCAGAGTGCCCAGACATCATGGGAGACCCTACTCAGTTGAGGCAAGTGATCCACAATCTTCTTCAAAACGCACAAGATGCTACCTTGGAGGGTAAGAATCAAAACGAGCCGGTTGAAGTTAAAACGGAGCTAGCTCCCTATGGAGAGCAAAATGGAGTAGTGCAAAATGCAGTACGACTAACAATAAGTGATAGCGGAACTGGTTTTCCAGCTAAGATATTGGCAAGAGCGTTTGAGCCGTATGTAACTACAAAGAGTAAAGGCACGGGATTGGGTTTGGCGGTTGTTAAGAAAATCATTGAAGATCATGCTGCCAAAATAGAAATCCGCAATCGTATGCGGGGAGACGAAGTGATTGGTGCGCAAGTTTCAGTTTTGTTTATGAATTTAGCAAAAGAGGCAGCCTAAGCATGGCTAGTATTTTGGTTGTGGATGACGAGATGGGAATTCGTGAGCTTCTCAATGAGATTCTGACGGATGAAGGCCATACTGTGTACGCAGCAGAGAGCGCTGTACAAGCTCGAACTATTCGCGAACAAATGCGACCCGATCTTGTTCTGCTTGATATTTGGATGCCCGATACCGATGGCATTACTTTATTAAAGGAGTGGTCTAAGACTGGCCAACTAACCATGCCAGTAGTCATGATGTCTGGACATGCCACGATAGACACGGCGGTTGAAGCTACGCGCATTGGCGCATTAAATTTTTTAGAAAAACCAATTGCACTACAAAAGCTTCTGAAAA
>Ga0114979_10000579_pt1 | contig 24020 bp, 22 predicted proteins | sample S_140625_EF_Meta_FD_87315 | JGI IMG/M metagenome (GOLD analysis project Ga0114979, IMG submission 87315) | Freshwater microbial communities from Lake Simoncouche, Canada to study carbon cycling - S_140625_EF_MetaG | ecosystem: Environmental > Aquatic > Freshwater > Lake | place: Lake...
ATCACTTTCTAACAACCTTTAAGAAAGGTTGAGCCAAAATCACTTTCTAACAACCTTTAAGAAAGGTTGAGCCAAAATCACTTTCTAACAACCTTTAAGAAAGGTTGAGCCAAAATCACTTTCTAACAACCTTTAAGAAAGGTTGAGCCAAATTCACTTTCTAACAACCTTTAAGAAAGGTTGAGCCAAATTCACTTTCTAAGATTCATCTCTCTTATGGGTAATTGTGTATGGATTTAATCAAAATTAATCAAATCAATAGATATAGTATCTTTTATTTCTATTTTCTTTGTCAAATTTACTATTACCTTGTTACATTCATCATTCTCTCTTTGTAACTTTGCAATCATCATTTTTTGTGTTGAAATAATTTCATTTAATTTGATATTTTCACTAAAATAGTTCATTTTATTATTATTCAAATCTGTTACCCATTTCATATGTGTTTTAGTTTTACTATGTATGGAAAAACTTTGGCGACTATCAAATACGTGTTCTTTTCTGGTACCACAAGGACACCTGAGGCCATTTTTAAATTTACTCGATGGAGGTAAATAATCTATTAGATTTCCTGTTTCATTCATAATTGGTTCATATATATCCGATTCTAATGCTAAATCCATTACTACATAATTGTAGTAATTGATTTTAAATCTTTTTGTAAAATGTTTAACGTCTTCTGTGGCTTCTTCTGTGGCTGCGCTTTTTATGTCTTCTACGGCCACCTTTAAATGTGGCTGCATGTGAAGCAACACCATGACCACATGATCCACCTCGTTGCTTTCTTTTGCGATGGGTTCTGTGTCTTTTTCCACCATAAGCGGAAACCATTCCACCTGGAACCATTCCACCTGGAACCCTTCCAGGTCCAGGTCTTGGCATCCCTATTGGTAGATTTCCATGACTTTGCATTCCAGGAGATAGTCCTAATTGACTTTCTGAAAGTTTCGCCTGTGTGTTAGCTAATGCTTTTAACTGCTCTGATGTTGCTAATACTTCTTGAGGATTTTGAGAATTGAGTTTTGGAGTAATTGCATTTATTTGAGAGGCAATTGGACTTTGTTGTGTAGAAGATCCAAACCATCCACTTGATTGTTGAGGCATTTGTTGTTGTTGTTGAGACATTGGTCCATAAGGTTGACCTGTTGGTGAAGGAAATATAAAATCCATTATACTATATTATATCAAAAGAAAATAAAGATTTATCTAAAGAGAAGCCTTTACAAAATTTTTATAGGCAAAAAAAGCAGCCAATGCGCCTAAAACTTCGACTAAAATATAAGGCACTAGATCACCCTTTGGTATTTTTCCAGATTGGCAATAAGCAATCGCTACTGCAGGGTTAAACGCGCCACCTGAGATTTTACCTCCAAGAAGGGCAGCAATTGCTAAAGATGCGCCGATGGCAGCCCAGTTTCCTGTATAAAAAATAGTAAATGTCAATAACGCGGTTCCTAAAAATTCCACTAAATATTTATTCATAACTATATAATGTTTATGGATAAAAAAATATTTAAAAACCAGTCCAAGGACTTACTCTTGGTCCATGGCTAAGTATATTTGCCAAAAAATTAATGTATTGTTGTCCTTGTCCATTGTTTTTCATCCAAGCGTAAATGCGACCTTGCGAACCATTTTTGGTACGAGGGCTACTAATAAGAACTGCAGCACCAGTTCTACCATAACTTCCGAGTCCATAGTAAGGGGTTAAAGCTGGCCAAGTCATTTTATAATAATACTAAATATTATTTTTTGTAAAAGGGTTAATAATTTTGACGAACAAGGGCGCCCCATGCACATACTTGCCCATTGGATAAACTATGATTTTCAATAGCACCTTTCTTTTTTGGTGCTACACATCCGCCAGATCGCGCTCTTCTTATAGTGCTTCTAGTGCCACTCGGATAATAACTTTTGGTTCCAGTTGGCACTGAATTGGGCAAGTTGACTTTATAAGCAGTTTGACCTACTGCATTACTTTTCTTAATATTTACATAGAGAGAACTATCGATGGGTGGAATATAGTTGGTATGTGTTGATACGGAAACCTGTCTCGAGGAGGAAAGAATATAATGACCCATTGGGTTAGAAAGCTTTCCTAAACGGATTTGTTCTGCTAAAGCTTTTTTATTGACACTGGTCCTTAAATATTGTCTTCTTGCATTGCTATTCATTTCGGCATATACAGGCTCCTGTTGGGGATAAAATTGAGGTGGCGTTGGACGTATACCAGGTAATATACCATAACTATGGTAGGGTATTTGTGATGGTGTTTGATTTGTACTTAATGGTCCTGTAATAGGGGCATTCACATAATTATTATAGGACACAGAACCAATGTTGGTGGATACGGCATAGGGAGTTGTCATTTATATATATCCACTTTTTAAAAAAAAGTGGAGCAAAAACATTGTCCATTATCTTTGGCTCCACCTTTTGTAAAGGTGGAAAAAGTGGAGCAAAAACATTGTATCTTATCTTTGGTTCCACTTTTTAAAAAAAGTGGAGCAAAACATTGTCCATTATCTTTGGCTCCACCTTTTCTAAAGGTGGAAAAGGTGGAAAAGGTGGAAAAGGTGGAAAAAGTGTAGCAAAAACATTGTATCTTTGGCTCCACCTTTTCTAAAGGTGGAAAAGGTGGAAAAGGTGGATTTAATTATAATATTGATTCTTGTAAGGATTATATACACGTGGAGGAGGTCTATAACCATATCGAACAACATAATCAGGATCTGTTACTACAACTGCCTTTTTCGTAGTTGTTGTAGTGGTAGTAGTTGTTATAGGATTCATTCTACTATAAATAAATCCAAATACAATTAACACGCCAATAGCGATGGCAAACATTTTCAATTTGTCCATATATATATATCCACTTTTAAAAAAAGTGGAGCAAATCCACTTTTAAAAAAGTGGAGCAAAAATCTACTTTTCCACTTTTAAAAACGTATATCCTTCATTTTTTCTAAAGGTGGAATAAGTGGATTTATATATTCACTATTAAAATTTGTACGATACACCTCCTCTTCTTTCTTACAACAAATCTCTAATAAAGAAAAACAACTTGGAGTAGAAAAATCAGATTTTTCTAAATCATGTTCTAACAAAAAGTTTTCTAAAACATCTTTAGAACTACCGCAACATTTATGAAAGATAGTAGACATATATATCCACTTTTAAAAAAAGTGGAGCAAAATATACTTTTCCACTTTTAAAAAAAGGTGGAGCAAAAATATACTTTTCTTAAAGGTAGATTTTTTAATATAATTTTGGCTCCACCTTTCTTAAAGGTGGAAAAGGTGGAAAAGGTAGAATTTTTAATATAATTTTGGCTCCACCTTTTTCTAAAAGGTGGATTTAATAACGTCTAATTGCTTTACTAGCTACCTGACTAGAATGAGATTGATCACCACCATATGACAAATCATTAAAGTTCTTGTTAATCGCTTTTTGTTTCAAATACGTAATGTAGTCCGAACTATCATAGACCCATTTTACGTTACATGTTGCAGAAGGAACACTCGTATTCAATTGTAAAGTGTTGTAAGCAGCTGATGGCATACAAGAAAAAGAAGTACCACCAAATCGAATGCTTAATCCCCTTAATCCTGGACGGCTCTGAAAACTCTGGCAACTTCCACCACATGAGAAGTTTTCTCTACTCAAAAGATCACCAGAGTTGGTAACCGCTCGAAAAGGTGTAGTAATGGTTTGCTTTGGCAATTTAGCTGCGCGTAATTGGCTGGGATAAGTAGTGTTCCATGCATTCTTCAAGGTAAATCGAATTTGCTCAAATTCGGGATAGCGCTTATCGACATTTTGAGTATCTTGAGGCATATAACCACGAATAGCACCTCCAGAACTTTTAGGATCTTTTGCAAAAAAAGTAAAAGCTACATTTGATCCATTGATTGGGCTTGTATATCCGACAGAAGTCATTTATATAATAGTATACTAAAAAAATCCACATCCACCTTTAGAAAAGGTTGTACAAAGCTAAGAGCCAATTTTTATGTTTACATATATGAATCAATTCCGTTCCTAAAATGACTATATATCTGGCATTTCTAAATAAAATATATTATTATTTTAATAATAAAAATGCAAAAAGGAGGAGTAACTATAAAAGAAAGTTACAATCCACAAACAGCAATAATGTATTTTATTGAAAATTCAACTTGTGAAGTTTTTAGTATTGATACAAGAGGAGGACTCTTATTCAAATTAACATTAAATAGTGGTTTTATATCTCCATATAGTGCTACAAGAAGTAACTATCCAAATAAAGATGTTACTGAAATTATATTTAAAATCGTTTTTATAAATGATCATGGACATAGATTCGTAATAGTTGATGAAAGAGGAGAAACTTTAACTAATTTAGTTAATACTACTACCGATGAATTTAAAAATGAAGTATCAACACAAATAGATATATTTACAAAAAGTTTAGAGACTACACCGGTAGATCAAGTAACAAATGTTTGTTATTTGGAACCTATTTGTCCATCTATTGTATATGCTGAAATTGATATAAATAGAGAATCCATATTAGAAATGTTACAACATAGACAAATTAATAGACAAATTAATCCATATACAATAGATATATTAGAATATATAAGACTTAATAGCGGGATATTTAGTATTGGTTTTATTGCAATGGAATTAATGAGTGGATTTATAACTTTAGAACAATATATAACAGATAATCCACATAATGAACAAATGGCTAAACAAATGGCTATGTTTGAAATAGCTAGATTATTTGAATTAGGATATATTCACGGAGATTTACATTTAAATAATATATTATTTCATCCAACTTACGAATATTTTGGAGATGGCAAAATAAATTCAGGACCATTAGGTAGAGCAATTTTAATTGATTTTGGGGCTACATTTAAACATAGAGAAAACCAAACTATTGATCATGATTTATATGGTGCAGTTGAGCATTCTATTTATACAGATAGTCCTAAATATGCAGTCGGTACAGCTTTTTCGTGGGAACATTATCAATGGTTAAAAGTAGATCAAACTCAAATAAAAGAGTTTCAAGTTAATTTATATAATTTATATCGATATAGAATGAATGTAAAAACACAATTTGTAGATCATGTTTTGAAAAAAAAAATCGTATTATCACCTGGATCAACATATAGTGATCCTTTTATTGAAGTACCAGAAATTCAAATGTTAGGAGGTAATGATTCAAGTTTAATACATACAACATTACCATTACAAACGTTAGAACAATTACCTACAAAAGAATTATCTAAAAAAGCATCAACACAAAATATATTTGATAAATTAGATCCAGATCACAAACTAAATGTTAAATTTATTACAGATTATGTAAAAAAAGAAAAAGCATTACAAGAAGAAATAGTAGAATCAATTCAGGAAAAAAAGGGTGGTAAAAAAAGAAATAGAAAATCTAAATCAAAAAGAAAATCTAAATCAAAATCAAAAAGAAAATATAAATAATATATATATATGTTCAATTATAAATTACTGATTAGCGCCATTGTATTTGTCTCTCTTGATTCCATTTATTTAAACTTAATGAAGGATTATTTTGATAAACAAGTAGAAAAAGTACAAGGAACCAAAATAAAAATGAATTTTTTAGGAGCATTGTTGTGTTATTTATTTTTAATTACAGGTCTTCATTATTTTATTATTCAACCCAAAAAGAGCGTTCAAGATGCGTTTTTATTAGGTCTAATTATTTATGGGGTCTATGAAACTACTAATTATGCGATCTTTAAAGACTGGTCTATTTTGTCAGTCATTATCGACACATTATGGGGTGCAACTCTATTTGCATTAACTACATATATTATATTACGCATTTTCTGAGTATGAACCCGACAACTCAAAAATATCTTTTTTATAAAGAATAGTATTGTTTTGTAGTAATTCACTAAATTTAATTAATTTGATTCTATGTAAAGTGAGATAATGGATGGCTTCATCATAAGCCTCTTTGACTAATTCAAGCGATTCTTTATCCATCATGTATTTGGTATTTTGAGAATATTTTTCTCCCATAGATAAACTTCTTCCTAAAAACGGATTGGAATCGTCACTTACATCTTCATTGTAAAATACTTCCAGTTTATTTCCCATGCCAAAATTACCGACCATTCTTTTAGCCAAATTATTCGCTTGACTCAAGTCTTGAATCGCACCCATTGAAACAAAATCGTTACCATAATAAATGGTCTCCGCTGCTTTTCCTGCCATAGTAATAATCAAACGTTTCTTCAATAAATCCTTGGTATATAAACCACCTTCTTTTATTTCTGGTTTCTCCGAAAAAATAGTATACCCTCCTGCACCATTATAGGTGGGTTGAATTGACACTTTTTGGAAATCGAAATACTTACTATATTTCAACGCTAATAATGAATGACCCGCTTCATGAAGCGCAACACGTAATCTTGTAGAAGGCGCAATGGTTGCATTTGTTTTGATTAACCCTACAACGGATTTTTCAAACGCATCAAACATAAATTTCTCTTGAATATTTGTATAATTATTTCGCGCAGAAAGAATGGCTGCTTCATTGATCAGATTTTTCAACTGCGCACCGGAAAACCCAGAGGTCAATTCTGCGATTAATTTAGTGTCAAAAGGTTTATCCAATGTTTTGTTTTTTAAATAATAAGACAATATTTTCTCTCTAGAAGTTGCATCTGGAAGGGAAACTTTAATACTACGATCAAACCTACCAGGACGCAACAAAGCTTGATCCAACACATCTTTACGATTTGTTGCAGCCATAATAATAATATCTTTGTTATCATTAAATCCATCCATTTCGTAAAGTAATTGATTTAGTGTTTGTTCGCGTTCGTCGTTGGCCATATTAATACCGGCACCTCTTTGTCGTCCCACGGCGTCTATTTCATCAATGAATATAATACATGGTCTATTTTCTCTTGCTTTTCTAAATAATTCCCTTACTCGAGATGCACCCATACCTACATATAATTCAACAAATTCAGATGCTGAAATGGCAATAAATTTTGAATTGGTTGCAGATGCGATTGCCTTTGCTAAGAGCGTTTTACCAGTACCAGGTGGACCTTCTAATAAAATACCTTTGGGCATTTCAGCTCCAATTTGATTGAATTTCTCTCTATTATCAATGAATGAAATTACTTCGGTGCATTCATCTAATACTTCTGGACTTCCTGCCCACGAATCTAATGATACATTCGGTTTTACAAAATTTGAATTGTCTTTTTGCATAAATCCAAACATCGGATTTTGAGGAGAACCCATGTTTCTTGGGTTTCTTGATGCATTGGCAAATAAAAAAATCAAATTTAATATTATATATGCCGGAATAATAAATCCAAAAATACTGGATAAAAAACCTACAGCATTTTGTATAAAGACAAAATTACTATCAAAATCAGTAAAATAAATAGGAATATGCGCTTCTGATGTTTTGTCAATTAAGTTAGGTAATACAATTGGATTTATGGAAGCATAATGATAATGATTATACAATTGATCTAATTGTGGCAAATTATCTACACTAATTATTTCTTTGCAATTGTTGTCAATATAAATCTTGTCTATTTTTTTATCCAAAACATTTTGAATGATTGTATTATAAGTATCTTTTGGTATAAAACTTTTGTATTTATGGATAATATCATAATCATTATTCATTACCATCTTTAAAAATCCATTCTTTTTGTGAATAAATCCATATGAAGTTGATAAAAGCATGAAGGCCAGAAATACTTTCATTTTATGTTTAATACAATATAATATTTATATTCCTATTTTATAATATTATAAATGATATAAACATTATATTGTATAATATATAATATTATGCCCTTTATATTATATATTTTTTATACTATTTTAATGAGCGGAAATTCTTTTTTATTACAAAAAATGAAAACACATATACAACAACCCCATAATACACAACCCCATAATGTATTTGATTTAGATAATCATGATCATAGTAAAAAAGAAAAAGAAATAGAATTATTTCATTTAGGTAGTTTTCCTCGACTTGATTGTCCAAATGAAAATGGACAATTAACGTGGTATCCGATTGGATTTTCAAAAGATTTTGGTATAAAACCAACCCTTGTAACAATTCGTGATGTAAATTATATTGTTTGGAGAGATAAATTGGTCTATTATGGTTTGCGCGATTGTTGTAGCCATCAAGGATCCTCTTTTATGTTGGGTCAAACATGTAAAAATACAATTTCTTGTCCCTATCATGGATACATTTTTGATGGCACCAATGGCGAACTCATTCAAATACCGCAAATGCCTCATATGGCGTCACATAGTCACAATATTGATTGTTTTAAAGTTGTAGAAAAAGGAGATATCGTGTATTTTAATACAATTCCTATGAAAAGTCCTGAAATGAATGAAAAAATAGATGCGTCACAAATTTTTGTTGAACCTGAATATTTTGATAAGGATCAGCGTGTTGTTTATTTACAGGAAGATTTTGAACATTATGCAAAGTTTGTCAGTGTAAATAGTTTAGATATTTGTCACATTGGTTTTGTTCATACATTTGGAAATAGAAAGAGTCCAAATCCTCTGCATAATTCCAAGATTATAAAAATGGATGATTATGATCATCACTATAAAATTATTTATGAGTATTTAGCTGGAGAGAATTCTTTAGTAAATAAAATTTATAAATATGACAAGATTGAAGTGGAAAATGAATATGTGTTGCCTCATTCTACTATAGCAAGAGTTAAATTTGGAAATTTAAGTTCTACTATTATTACGCATGCTTTGCCTATTTCAAAATTCAAAACCAAATTATTCGTAAAAGCATATAGAAGTTATTGGAGTTTTGATCTTGCAAATAAAAAAAATCAGAATATTTTGTATCCTTTGATGCATTTAATAAACATGATCGGCGACAAAATAACTGAAAATACAATGTATCATACATTAAAAGAAGATAAGGCAATTGTAGACCATATTGATAAAACAAATTATCAAGACATGCATGGCAAATTTAGCATAGCGTATGATTTATTTTCAAATCATTATAAGAGTAATTATAAGAAATTTTATGAAGATGGGTATTTACAAATTTAATTGTGTCCAAATAGTATATTAAAATTATTTCATTGTATTAATAGAATATGAAATTATTTTTTTTTATTATACCATTACTTTCAGTTCCTAGTTCTTATTGTTTTGCACCTTTAAAAGGCGAAAAAAAAGTTTTTCAAAGAAGTTTCGTGAAAAATCCATTACAAAATGAAACACCATCACCATCACCATCACCATCACCACCAAGATTATCTATTCAAAATAAAACTACCGAGTTTTTAAAATTAATAAGAGTAAAAAATAGTATACCTACTTTATTTTTATGTGGATCCGGCGGTTGGTTAATGAACCCATCAGTTTCTTCATTGTTGCATTCAACATCTTATATTTTTGCATCTATAAATACTCTTTTAATAATGTCTGCAAGTATGGTAATAAATGATTTGTATGATTTAGAAGTAGATAAAATAAACAATCCTGAAAGACCTTTAGTTACTGGCACTATCACAAAAAGGGAAGCAATTGTAATATTTATATGCTTAATAAGTCTCAGTGAATATTTGAATTTGGCATTTTTACCAATTAATTTACAACCCATTATTCATTTGTCAATTTTATTTATTTATTTATACACACCTATTTTTAAAAAAATAATGGTTGTTAAAAATATTTCTTGTGCTGGATTAGTATCCTTTTCATTATTTTTTTCGGCACTTGCTGCATCACAGACTCCATTGGCTTTAAACAATAGATTTGAATTACTTATTCTGGGTTGTAACTTAATATTCACTGGTTCATGGACAAATGAAATATTATTAGACATTTGTGATTATGAAGGGGATAAGAAACAAAAATTACAAACATTACCAACGATCTTAGGTAAAGAAACTTCGTGGACATGTGCGGGACTTGTTTTATATATGGGTGTGGCAGTAAATGTTATGAAATTGGTGACATTATTCAATGCTAGGTATGCTTTTTGTTTTATTGCGTGTTTATTACCGCAATTTTATTATTTGTTTGAAATAAAAAAGAAAGAATATTCGAATGAATCTATAGACAAATATTTAAACCATACCAATAAAACATTAGTATTATTATTCTTATATCTTGTCAATATGAAATAAATAACTTTATAAATACAATAAAAATTTATTATATTTATTTTTGCGTCACTTTTCTCAAAAGTGGCTATACTATTTTTGCGGCACTTTTCTCAAAAGTGGCTATACTATTTTGCGTCACTTTTCTCAAAAGTGGCTATACTATTTTTGCGGCACTTTTCTCAAAAGTGGCTATACTATTTTGGCTCCACTTTTCTCAAAAGTGGCTATACTATTTTTGCGGCACTTTTCTCAAAAGTGGCTATACTATTTTTGCGTCACTTTTCTCAAAAGTGGCTATACTATTTTGCGTCACTTTTCTCAAAAGTGGCTGGTGGATACTATTTTTGCGTCACTTTTCTCAAAAGTGGCTATACTATTTTTGCGCCACTTTTCTCAAAAGTGGCTATATTATTTTTGCGCCACTTTTCTCAAAAGTGGCTATACTATTTTTGCGCCACTTTTCTCAAAAGTGGCTTTAGTGATCCGTAATCAATCGCGGCATAATATTCATTGTATTTAGCTCCTGAAACAACAGCTTACAAGCATAAGGAATTTCGACATAAGCAAAGTCTGTACGATTATCACATGTACGGCAATGGTGAATATGCATCTTGTCATTGTAAGACGCAATTATTCCACACTTTTTGCAAACAAATACGGAATATTTATCAGATACATCATACATTCTACCACGTGTGAATCGCGCTGCACCATGTGAGACCATCGCATCTTTTTCCATCTCACCAAATCGCAAACCACCATCCCGACTACGACCTTCAGCTGGCTGTCTAGTTAAGTTCACCATCGGCCCATTCGAGCGGCTATGTGCCTTATCATTTACCATGTGTTTGAGACGCTGATAGAATACAGGCCCCATAAATACACTGGCCTCATGTTGTTCACCTGTTAGCCCATTGTACAAAAGCTCATTGCCATGTGCCTCGTAGCCCACTTTGATCAAATGATCACAAATATCTTTGACGTCAAAATCGCCGAAGGATGTGCCGTCTCCAAAGAGACCAAGTTCTAATAAAACCTTACCTAGAATTGTTTCTTTTAATTGTCCAATCGTCATACGAGATGGAATTGCATGTGGATTAATAATGATGTCGGGTTTGACGCCGGAACTGGTAAAAGGCATGTCGCACTCGGGAATAATATTACCTATTGTACCTTTCTGCCCGTGTCTGCTAGAAAATTTATCGCCGATCACCGGCTTTCTAGTGGTTCGCAATCTCACCTTGGCGAAATTATATCCTTCGCCATTTCGGTCAATGTAATTCTTGTCAATATACGTCTCTTCGGTCGTCTTGAAAATCTTGCTTTGGTCTTCAAATTTAATCACCTTCGTGTGGTCATTTTTGTTCTCCTTAATGGGTGTCACCTTTGCAATAATGATGTCGCGGTTTTCTACCAATGTGTTTTCAGGAATGACACCCTTTGAGTTTACTTTGTTATAATTACCCATCTTCATTCCCTTGGTTTTTGTCGAATCTGGTTTGCAGCGGATTTCTTCGTCGCCATTGATTTTTTGCTTGTCTTCGTCCTTCTCCGTATGGTATACAGTGACAAGCGCCATGCCTCGATCAATAGAACCCTTATTGATAAGGAGTGAATCTTCCTGATTGTAACCAGTGTGAGTCATGATGGCGACAATCACTTGTGTTCCAGAGGGGATTTCGTTCAATTTAATCAAGTTCATAATACGTGTGTCGACAAGAGGGCGCATCGGGTAATTGAGTACATAAGCCGTCTTGTCCATGCGTCCCTCGTAATTGGTCACATAGACGCCCATAGCTTGCTTACCTTGAGCGCAATTAGAACTAGCTATACCATAAGAAGTAATAAATGAATGATTTAAAGATTCAACTTCAATATCAGATACTAGTCCATCTTCTTCTTTTAAACAAGAAGACACTTTTTCAAAATTTATTTTTAATTTATCATCAAAAACACCAATATAAATATTATTATTATTTTTAATATCTTCTAGAGTTTTCCAACTAACATTTGTCATAAATTTATGGTCTAATGTAGCTGTTATTTTTTTTCCAGATATAGTTTTTAATTTATAAATAGGATATTCATTTTTACGAACAAATTGGTTAACTACTTTTGTACATGTTATTTCAAACGTTTCAGGATGAAAAGATAAAACTTCTTCACCAACTTTAACATCTTTTATCATTTTTTTTGTTCCATTTGCCATCCATACTATTTCTTCAGGATGTAAACATTGGTAACAATTCCTCGGCGATTGATTGTGTTCCGGAAACGGGATACAAGAAGCCAACACACCAAACATAGTTGACGGGTGAATCTCGCAATGTGTGAATTTTGCCAACGCATTATCATGTTGAATCAGATCCTTAGGTTTGGTAGCAATTAAAGACCAACTTTGCTCTTCTGGATCGATATATTCAATAACCGCATCCTTTATCTTGGAAGATGTAAGTAAATCATCCCATGATAGTTCACCATTTACTACCTTCTGAATCAAATGATTGGTAATTAGTATATTTTTGTTTTCAACGCGCAATAAAGGTCTCGACAATCTGCCGCTATCATTGCAGACACGGATTTCGCACAATTTATAATCAAACACGATCGAAGTGTAAATATTAATGATGCCTTTATATTTTTTTTCTTTCAACATGCAATACAAACCTTGTGGATCTTCTGTAATGCCGACCCATGCACCATTGATAAAGACCTTTGCCTTACCACGCAATTGTATTCCTGGTACATCAATGGATGTAATATTTGGCATTATATATTCATAAAGTGGTAGCGAATTCGAATAGGTGGTAATATGAGTCATGTAGCTCAAATTTTTTACTACACCAACGGATTGCCCTTCAGGAGTATTATGAACAACCAAACCATCAGATAGACAAAATCGACCACGTTTATCATGCAATTGCCAACCAACATAAGGACCAATTCCAACTTCTACTAAAGTAAATTTACTGCACATAAATGAATTACTTCTAGTCTCCATTATTTTAGAAGTTGATCCTACTAATTTTTTACGCGGAAGAAGTGTTGGTATTTCAGATATCCCATTTCCAGTAATAGTGAGTTCTTTGTAGGTGCTATATTTTTTTCCTTCATTTTTTTCCGATGTCCATTGACTTCGTCCTTCCTTTACTCCACAAGAAAATCCAAGAGACATTGCAAGAGTATAAGCATCATCAATAATTCTATAATTTGCAGGACCTTGACAAATACGAATTTCATGTCCTTCAGCACGAACAGAACCATCCGTATCTATTAATCCAGCTAATAATTTTAACCGCGTTTCTCTATCATTTGTAAGATATTCATTTGGTATATGTTTATTCTTTAAAAGATTATACTTGCGAAGATATTTTTTTAAAGGTGCTTCTTCCACTCGATTACATAAACCATTTGCTGATGCTTCTTTGTTTTTAATAGAAACAATTGAAAAGCTATATCTTTTTCCTTTTGTAATTATTGCGCCATTTTCTTGAGCCCATTTTTCCCAATAAGCTAGTGTCTCATTATCCGTTTTATAATTTAAAGCAAAACCTGTTCCATCACTCAGACCATCTCCTAACCACATGCCAAGCAAATATGGATCCATTGCAACTTCTTTTTTGTCCCAATGTATTCCGTGTGTTTTATATAAAACCAATTGATCTTTTGTTCTTTGGTTTAATTTTAAATAATTTTCAATAGTTATATCAATAGTATTATCATCACATAATTCATTTACAAATGTTTCCGCCTCTTCTAAAGTGTGGAAATATTTACTTTGGAAAATGGTTTCTTTGCGATTTAAATATTCTACAAAATAGCACATTTTTCTATCTTTCATATTCGATTTGCGAATCACCTTGTGACCTCTTATTGTGAGAGTCAAAATATGATTGTCTGTGACTCGATGTTTCATAAAATTACTTTTGTCTGGAATAACATCATACATGTTTTTAAAACCCGAACAAGTAGTGCGAACAATAGTGGGTTTTCCAAGATCGTCTACAAGAACATTACCTACAATAATATCTCCAGCTCGTTTTGTCGTGCCATCCCACATTAAAATGGGTGTTTCTGGATCAAAACACTCTGCTACACATACGAATCCCCATGTCGTATTATGTAACTTGCGCGGCGGAATTAATTTGCCACTTTTGTCTATGGGCGTCGAAATACGGCGAGCATGACTCAAACTAGATACATAATTCAGACGATTTAACACTTGCGCAACGCCAACTTTGTTCGAATTCGTGTGCTTAATACCGAAATCACCAGTGGACAATGCGCGTTTAATACCATTTTCAATGGTAGTTGATTTAATGATCTTGTAAATATTTGTCATATTAATAATGCTCTCATAATCATCCGACGATTTCCAAGAACCGGTGTTTATTTCGCGAATCACTTGCTTTTCCATATCCTTTACCAGCTTATTAAAGTAATTTCTGTATAAATTATTTAGCAAAGTTCCGACACAATCAACACGTTTGTTTACATAAGAATCTCTATCATCTTGTTTTACAAGATCAAACGACGCATATAATAATCGTTGTGCCATGTAGCCAAGGAAATAGATTTTTTGCTGCATGTTATGACAATGCGGAAACAAATCATTGTGTAAAATTTCTAGCGTAAACTCGTGCTTCTTTTTCGCGCCAGTTTCCTTGTCCATATTGATCGGCGTATACATGACAAAAGAAGTAATGTAACGAATGCATTCCTCCTGCGTAATGTATTTGTTTGCTTCTATAATAGACGGCTGTAGGGCTTCCAACATCTCTTTGTTTTTCCCTGAAAGGTCATCAAGATTCAATAAAATTTTTTCGCAAATTTCTTTGTCTGAAAGGATACCCAATGCGCGAAACACAATGAAGAGCGGGATGGGTTGTTTTACACGTGGTAATTCAATACAAATGGCTTGACTAAGTCCCTTGGTTTTTATTTCGTTGCCTTTTGCGTCGTCGGATTTGGAAATCGAGTTTTTGGAACGAATCATCATATTGATTTGCTTCGGCGAAATACACTTAAAATCAGGCACTGATTTCACTTCTGCTTTCCATGTATATTTAGTATCGTTCTTGGAGATATTGAAGCAATAGACGCGATTTTCAGCGGCTCTTTCTTGTCCCAATACAGTCTTCTCTGAGCCGTTGATGATGAAATACCCTCCTGCATCATATTTGCATTCACCCGTTTGCGTATGTTCAAAATGCTTATACTGATTCAATACGCAAATGTTTGATTTCAGCATAATAGGCAATTTGCCAATGTGCACTTTTGGAATCGTTTTATAATGGGTTTGCATGTTATCTAGATTAGGGCCATTTCGCACAATGTACTTAATATGAATGTCAATGGTAGTAGCAGATGCATATGTGAAATTTCTAAGACGCGCTTCCTGAGGAAACATGAGCTTGATGGCTCCATTGTTTTCGTAAATCTGGGGCCTATAAATTTGGAAATTTTCAAAAGTAATTAGAATTTCTAGTGCGTGTTTTTTAGACACAGGATCAAAATCTTGTTCAGATACAATATGTACAGGATTGAACATGTCTATTGTTTTTGTAATTTGGTATCCGACAAAATTATTATAGGATTCCAATTGATGTCTCACGAATCGTTGTAAGTGTTGACCTTTAAAATATGATTCAATAATATGCCAAGGAGTTTCAATATAAGGCTCGTTTTCAATGTCGAACAAAGCTGGTTGAGGATTCATCTGCAACGTATGGTTATTATGTGCAATCATATTTTTGGTTATTTTATATTTCAATTTATTTTTAAATTGTTTTTATAAATAAATTAAACACGTCTTTTCTTCTTGTAATTCTATTGTATGACTCATTATAATATATATAAGTAAATAATATAAATGAAACTTGTTGTATTTATACAATCATGCCAAAAAAATACCAAAAAAATCCAACTTCCATCAATAATTTTAACAAATTTTTAGCTACCTTAGATCAAATGAGCGAAGAAAAATTTCCTAATAAAAAAAATATTGTTGTTGAAAAAAAAATCACAAAAACTGCTGAAGAAATGAAACAATTTATAGATGAAATGATTAAAAATTTGGATGAAGATTTTGAAAAAAAAGATCTTTCTTCTTCTAAATTTACTGGACAACCTCAAAATGTTGTAATATCTATGCCATATTGCTGTAAAAAAAATATAAACAAAAAATCCCCTGAAGTAGAAATCAAAGAACATATTCATATTGACGCAGAAATCAATAACATTGATGATCTTTTGAAAATAATTGACACGTATAAAGCTGAGCCTTCTATAAAATACAACATCAATATGAAAGCATTACATAATATAAAGGAGCCATTAATAGAGCTACGAGATATGGTGGGAATGCAAGATCTGAAAAGCAATATTGTTGACCAAATTTTGTATTTTGTTCAAGAGCTCCATAAAGTGGATGGAGAGAAAAAGCAACAAGGAGAGAAAAAGCAACAAGGAGAGAAAAAGCAACAAGGAGAGAAAAAGCAACAAGGAGATTTTATGCATTCAGTCATTTATGGACCACCTGGCACAGGCAAAACAGAAATTGCCAAAATCATGGGGAAAATTTATAGCAACTTAGGTTGTTTATCAAAAGGTACATTTCATAAGGTCACACGTAGTGATTTAATTGCGGGTTATTTGGGACAAACGGCATTAAAAACTCGAGACGCCATTAAAGAAGCATTAGGAGGGGTACTTTTCATAGATGAGGCATATTCATTAGGAAATTCAGAAAAACGCGATATATTTGCAAAGGAATGTATAGACACACTTTGTGAAGCGCTAAGTGATCATAAGGATGATTTAATGGTAATCGTAGCCGGTTATGAAAATGAATTAAAAGAATGTTTTTTTGATTACAATCAAGGATTAGATTCGCGTTTTACATGGCGATTTAAAACAGACAATTATAATTACAAAGATTTGCATCAAATTTTCTTGAAGAAAGTGAAAGAAATTGGCTGGGAAATAGAGGAAATTGCACCAGAATGGTTTCAAAAAAACATGGATTATTTTAAATTTTATGGGCGCGATATGGAAACAATTTTAGCAAAAACCAAAATAGCGCATAGTAAACGAGTATTTTGCAAACCAGAAAATGAAAAGAAAAAAATACTATTAAAAGATTTAGAAAATGGGTTTAAGATGTATTTGAAAAATGAAAACGTACAACATCGAAAATCGGATTTGGAAAACAAGAAATATTTGTATAATACTATTTATTCTTAATATATGGTTTGTTTTACATATATATTTTCTATTTATTAGTATATTAAATGTCAAATAAAACAATATCCATTAATACAAACTATTTTCAAGTGAGCGGATCAAAAACAAAAAAAAAGAAGGAAAAAAAAGAAAAGGAAAAAGTGTTAAAACCTTTGATCAATCCTAATGTTTTAAAAAATAAGTTTTTAAAAAGAATTAAAGAACATAAACAACAGGAAACACAAAATGTGAATCCTAAAACAGAAATAAAAGAAACACCTGTAAAAAGTGATGATTTACAAGCATATACGGACGAATTTAGTGATTCTATTCATTATTTACAAACGCTTTCAAAACAGAAAAAGGTAAATGATGAAAAAACCAATTATGAAAAACAAAAACAAAAGAAAAAGGAGGCTTTAGAGAGAAAAACGTTAAAACATCATCCTTCTCCTTCTACTTCTCATAATTATGTAAATGTAGACTTACCAGAAGAGCTACAATTTGATACAATACAACCAGCATTACAACCAGCAATACAACCAGCAATACAACCAGCAATACAACCAGCAATACAACCAGCATTACAACCAAATATGGTATTAAAAAAACCAATAAATGATCCAGTACCTTATGGTATATTGAAGGGAGGAAACAAACCTACATTTAGAGATTGGAACAAAACACAACGTAATTATAGTCAACCAATGCCATTGCCAACAAACAAAGAAAAAACAGAACGAGAAACTAGATTACAAAATTTGAGAGAGAAACTGAAAAACAAACAAAACGAAGAAAAGAGTACAATAACAACCCTTTCTGATCCAGTAAAACCATCTGATCCAGTAAAACCATTTGAACCAGTAAAACCATCTGATCCAAATTCTTCTAAAGAGGAAAACAACAATGCATTACAAGTAATTGCTACTAAAAAAATAACAAAAAAGACAATTAAAAAAAAATATACATTAGGTAAATCTAAAATCAAAAAAGCGGTAGGTGTATTGATAAAAGATCGAAGAACTAGAAAACAAGTAATAACTGCTCAAAGAGATTTGAAAAAAAAATCAATCCAAGATATTAAAACTTATTTAAGAGATCATAATTTAATAAAATCTGGTAGCAATGCGCCAAATGATGTAGTTAGAAAACTTTATGAATCAGCCATGTTAGCAGGTGAAATTACAAATAGCAATAGTGAAATGTTACTGCATAATTTTTCAAAAGAAGAAAAAGTATTGTAAAATATAAAATCTAAAAGTATGTTATTATGGAAACAACAAAAAATGCAATGCCAGAATACAACAATATATTTTTTGAAAAATTAAAAAATTATTTAGATACAAAAATTTATTTTTTTGGAAGTGTACAGCGAGATGATTATTTTCCTAAGGGAAGCGATATTGATATTGCGATTTTTACGGATAATATAAACAGCACATTGATAAAGATCTCTACTTTTTTGAATATACAAAAAACCGATTTCAAGAAATTTTTTTGGAGACTTAATTATGATAACAATCTTGTGAAAGGTTATAAATATTTGTATAAAGAGCCAGACCGAAATTTTGTAGTAGAAATATCTGTGTATGATGAAAAATATAAAGAGGGAATATTGATAGAACATAATGGCAGGAGAGAATTACCTTATTATGCGACTATTTTGTTGATCATTTCAAAATTCCTTTTTTACACATTAAGCATTATACCTGTAGAATGGTATAGATTTTTAAAAAATATTATATTAACAAAACTTATATTTAAAGAAGAAGATGATTACATAACGTTAAATTATTAATGAAATATTATTAAAGAGAATATAAGAAATCTATATTATGGCACTTATAAAAGAATATTTTGAATTGACTACAAAATACAAAGGAGATTACGGAGAAAAAACCATTGTTCTTATGCAAGTAGGAAGTTTTTTTGAAGTATATGCCATTTATGATAAGAAAACTGATACATTAACAGGAAGTCAAATTATAGACTTCTCTCAAATTTGTGAACTCAATATTGTAGAAAAAACCAATGTATTTATAAATGAGAACCAAGTCATGATGGCTGGATTCAAAGATATACAAATCGAAAAATATATAAAAAAAATTCAAGAAGCAGGGTATACAGGTGTTGTTTATGTACAAGATGAAGCAATTAAAAATACGACTCGTAGTTTAGGTGGTATTTTTAGTCCAGGTACTTATTTTCATAATGAATCTAAAAAATTGACAAATTCAATTACATGTATATGGTTAGAATTAATAGAAAATAAAGTCATTATGAAGGGAAAATATATAACAATTGGTATAGCAAATATAGATATATACACTGGAAAAACATGTGTTTTTCAATATAAAGAAACGTATATGAATAATCCAACCACTTATGATGAATTAGAGCGTTTTATTTCTATTTATAATCCAAGTGAATGCATTATTATTTCAAATTTACCAGATGAAAATGCAATCAATGAAATCATTAATTATGCAGGTATTAGTAGTAATTTAATTCATAAAATAAATATACAAGCAACAACAAATTCTACAACTATTTCAGAAAAAATAAAGAACTGCGAAAAACAGATTTACCAAAAAGAAATTCTCTCTACCTTTTATACTTTTGATGATTATGCTATTTTTTCTCAGAATTTTTATAATTATCATATAGCTACACAAGCTTTTTGTTTTTTGTTGGATTTTGTATATCAACATAATCCGCATTTAGTACATAAAATAGGAGAACCTACATTTGAAAATAGTTCAAACCGGTTGACATTAGCCAATCATTCTTTGAAACAATTGAATATTATTGATGACGGAAATGTTGGATCCAGTAAATATTCATGTGTTTGTAATATGTTAAATGATTGTATTACACCTATGGGAAAACGCAAATTTACTTATCATTTATTGAACCCTGTATATGATATACCTTATTTACAAAAGGAATATGATAGTACTGAATATTTTTTGCATGTATATGATGAATACGCACCCTTTATAAAAACTCAACTATCCACTATAAAAGATATTTCAAAATGGCAGCGGCAAGTATTTTTGAAAAAAATTATACCCAAATCCTTTTATCATTTACATGCAAATTTACTTTCTATTCAAAATATTTTCAAAAAAGTATCTACAAATGAGACCATTATGAATTATTTGCAAAGTTTTGATGAAAACATGATGCATATTGGAAATGATTGTCAAATTATACAAGAATGTATAGAGAGTCATTTAATTATGGATATAGCAAAAGAGTTGGATCAGTTTCAAAATTTTGAAACCAATTTTATATGTAGAAATATTGATTCTGAATTAGATAAGAAGATGGACTTTTTAAAAGAGTCTGAAGTAACTTTATCATGTATTCAAAATTATTTGAATTCTCTCATTGAAAGCAAAGAAAAGAAAAGTGGAAAGGGATCAGAGTATGTTAAAATTCACGAAACAGAAAAAAATCATTTTAGTTTACTATGTACAAACCGGCGTTGTAAATTATTAGAAGATGCATTGCCAAAAGATGCTACTATTGTTTCTTTAACAAGTGATTCTTTATCCAAAAAAATCGAATTCAAAATATCCAAAACGCAATTTAGATTTGAAAAGCAAAGTGCTTCCAATAATTTTATAGAAGATGATCAAATTAGAGGGTTATGTAAAAAGATTACAAGTGCAAAAGTTTCTATGAAAGATTTGATTACCAATGTATACAATAAATTTATTACAAAATTTGAAGAGTTCCAGTGTAAAATAGAACTCATTATAGAATTTGTCACCTATATAGATCTATTATACACAAAAGCAACAATTGCCAAAAAATATGGTTATTGCAAACCTACCATTGTAAAATCAGAAAAGTCGTTTATAAATGCAACCCAGTTACGTCATTGTTTGATTGAACAAATACAAAATAATGAACTCTATGTAACAAATGATCTAGTACTTGGCGACACAAAAACAGATGGAATATTACTTTATGGTACTAATGCCGTTGGAAAAACGAGTTTTATAAAATCAATTGGTATTTCCATCATTATGGCACAATCTGGTTTATATGTTCCGGCGTCCCAATTTGAATTTTGTCCATACAAGACTATTTTTACACGTATTATTGGAAATGATAATATTTTTAAAGGGCAGTCTACATTTGCGGTTGAAATGTCGGAATTACGGACTATTTTACGTCTTGCAGATGAAAATAGTATGATATTGGGAGATGAATTATGCTCTGGTACTGAAATTCTGAGTGCAATTAGTATTTTTGTGGCGGGAATTACGCATTTATATAAATTCAAAAGTAGTTTTATATTTGCGACGCATTTACATGAGATTGTTGATTATGAAGAAATCACTAGTTTACCAAGTGTATTATTAAAACATATGGAGGTCCTTTATGATAAAGAGAATGATATGTTGATTTATGATCGTAAATTGAAAGATGGGCCGGGAAATAATATGTATGGGTTAGAAGTGTGTAAGTCATTAAATTTACCACAAGAATTTTTAGATCATGCTTATGAAATACGTATGAAATATCATCCTGAAACGGCGAGCATTTTAACAATGAAAACGTCTGTATACAATGCACAAAAAATAGTGCGTTTATGTGAAAGATGTGGTAAGCCAGGTAAAGAAGTTCATCATTTGAATCATCAAGTAGATGCAAATAATGATGGAATTATAAAAACAAAGGATGCATTGTTTCATAAAAATAATTTGGCAAATTTAATGACTTTGTGTGAAACTTGTCACCATGAAATGCATAAATCTAATAAAAAGTTACAAAAAGTAAAGACAAGTAAAGGTACCAAAATAGTAGATAGTTTGTAATTTATTTGCGACTTTTGCGACTTTTGCGACTTTTGCGACTTTTGCGACTCTTTCTCATTCCTTTTGTAACATTTTTTGTAACATTTTTCACACCTTTTGTAACATTTTTAGCACCTTTTACTCCTAAATCAAAACCTGTTGCCATTGTGCCATACACCGCGGATACACCTTTTTCCACAATAGGAATGGTTTCTTTAGCAAAATCTTTTGCTGCAACACCGGCAGTTTTGAGGCCATCGTTTATTGCCGGCAATGCTTTTTTTAAAGATGATTTGGAATTACGTTTTTTGTATGATTTTCCCATTATAAAATATAGTTATAAAATATTTACTTTTAATATAAATAAATGAAATTTATAAACAAAAAATATAGTCTAAACTATTATTTATTATTTTTATTTTTTATAGGTTTCTTTTTTTATTTATTTTTTTATACAACGAATAATCATATTACAGAAGGTCTAAGAAATATATCTAGAGGTTCAGCTTTATCTACGGATTTTGCTGCTAATTTTTGCAAAGATAATAGTGGCGGTAAATCCGAACAAGCATGTAGTAATTTAACGCGAAACAATTGTATGCAAACATCTTGTTGTATATGGACAAATAGAAATAGATGTGCAGCAGGTGATAAAAGTGGATTAAAATTTCGTAGTCCAAATCCGAATCGAAATGATAGATTAAGTTTCTATTATTTTAGGAACAAATGTTACGGGAGATGTAGAAACAATCAGCAAAGAAGAAGGTAATAAAAGACAATACTAAAATAAAATTGATTATAAATAAAAAACATATAAGAATAATATAATATATACTATATAAGAATGATCATTCCTGTGAAATGTTTTACTTGTGGCATGGTAATTGCTAATAAATATAGATACTATTTGGAACAAGTTAGAAAGAAGAAATTAGCGAAAACAGGAAATATGGAATCTATCAATATTGATAAAGTATTGTATTTAACGAAAGAATTTGCTGAAAAAACAGCAGAGGGAGAAGTGTTGGATGAATTAAATATGAATAAAATGTGCTGTAGGAGACATTTTCTAACTCATGTCGATATTGAATAATTTCTTACTATATATTATAAATGCGCAAAAAGTCTTCAACTAGACGTCATCAAAAAGTATATAAAATGAAAGGTTGTTCTAAAAGAAATCATAATGGCGGATCTGCTGATGCGAATTTAGCATATACCGGACACCCAGTAACCAATTCACAACCCAACCCTCATTTAGCATATATGGGTAAAGGTGGAGGCGAACTTAGCCCTATACCAGATGTTATGAACCCCAATTTACCTTCGAATATTTATGGAGGTAATCCAGCAAGTGCAAATACAAGTCCATATCCTCTAAAAAATGCTTATCCTGCAACAGATCCGCCTTATCAACCTAAGGCAATTATCTCTACAAATGATGGTATTATGATGAAAGGTGGTACTTGTTCACTATGCAATTTGACAGGAGGAGGTAAAAAAATGACAGGAGGAACATGTCCTGGGCAGTGCGGATTAATCGGAGGCGGAACTATAGATCCTCAAGGTTTGGTAGGAAAACCATGGACACCTGCTATAGGTGGTTGGCCAGGTGTAGATCAAATTGCCGGAGACAGAAACTATTTAGATTACAATCAATATAAAGTAGATCCGCAAACAGCACTCATAAGTGTTGGTGCAAATCGTCCTTTTTTATTTGGTGGAAAAAGTTCGAAAAAAGGGAGAAAAGGTGGGAAATGGGGCAAAGGGGGAAAAGAGAGAAAAGGGAGAAAAGAGGGAAAAG
>Ga0114979_10000584_pt1 | contig 23896 bp, 21 predicted proteins | sample S_140625_EF_Meta_FD_87315 | JGI IMG/M metagenome (GOLD analysis project Ga0114979, IMG submission 87315) | Freshwater microbial communities from Lake Simoncouche, Canada to study carbon cycling - S_140625_EF_MetaG | ecosystem: Environmental > Aquatic > Freshwater > Lake | place: Lake...
AATAAAATTGATGGTCTTACCAAAGAACTGATCGCATCCAATAGCAACATCAACCAACTCAAGCATCTGCCTGTAATTGTTGAATACGAATCTCAACGGCAAGAGATGATTGCGATTGTTACGAAAGTACAAGCATTGCTATCTGATGGTATAGAACCCGGAAGTATTGGCATCATCTACAAAGAAAATAAATATGGTGAGGTCATTTCTCAATATTTCAGTTTGCTTAATATTCCGGTATACAGCAAACGTCACATGAATGCAATGGAGCTTCCGCTTCCAAAAAAAATATTCACCATCTTAAAATATCTCGCATCAGAACATTTCATTCCTTACAGCGGCGATCAACTGCTGTTTGAAATTTTACACTTCGATTGGTTTGCCATTCCGCCTATCGAAATATCAAAAATCACCATGGAGGTGGCCGACAGACGATTCAAAGAAAACAAAACTTCCATTCGGGAATTGATGCAAGAAAAAATTCGTCGTCCAGATAAAAGTCTTTTTGAAAAAAACATTTCTCCTGCATTGCAAAATGCTTCCACAATCATTGAAGATTTGATTGCTGCGGTTCAAAATGTAACGCTCCAATCTTTATTTGAACAAATCATTCGATCTTCGGGTGTGATTTCGAATATCATGAAGAGCCCCGATAAACACTGGCAATTGCAAGTGCTCACGGCAATTTTTGATTTCGTAAAAGAAGAGACGCACCGCAAGCCGTTGATGAACTTATCAGAACTGGTAACCCTCATCGAATTGATGGAGCAAGAGTCAATCGCAATTCCTTTGGTTCAAATCAGTGGCAGTGAAAAAGGTGTGAATCTCATGACGGCTCATGGTTCTAAAGGACTAGAGTTTGAATATGTATTTTTGGTTGGATCGAATGCGGATTTATGGGAAAAGAAAAAAGCCAATAACCGCGGATATAAAATTCCATCAACCGTATTTCTATCTTCCGCAAGCACCAAAGATTACGAAGAATTGAGGCGCTTGTTTTATGTTGCAATCACGCGTGCAGAGCAACATTTATTCATATCTTATTCCCGCTTTAAAAACGACGGGAAAGAAATTGAACCTTCCATGTTCATTGCCGAAATACAGGAAAATTATCAACTTCCGGTTGAAAAAATTTCCGTTGACAACGACACGCAAGCTCAATTTGCTGCGCTGAATTTTGGTGAAGGTGCCGCGCCGGAAATTGAAAAATTAGAAGAAGATATTATTGGCCCATTGCTCGACAAATTTGTAATGAATGTTACGGCTTTAAACAGCTATTTGAAATGTCCGTTGAGTTTTTATTATAACAACTTTATTCGTATTCCTTCAGCTAAAAATGAATCAACAGAATTTGGTTCTGCAGTTCACTTTGCATTGGAACATCTGTTTAAAAAAATGTTGGACCATCCGCAAAAAACATTTCCATCCAAAGAAAATTTTATCGAATTGTTTGAATGGTACATGTTTAGAAACAGAGAAAGCTTTTCGAAGGAACAATTTAATCGAAGGATAGAATATGGACAGGAAATTCTAACTAACTATTACAATGAATACGTCCACGCTTTCAATAAAGTAGTGGTAAATGAACTTAGTATAAAGGGCGTAACTGTTGAAAATGTTCCCATCAAAGGAAAGCTTGATAAATTGGAATTCGATGGAAAATCTGTGAATGTGGTTGATTACAAAAGTGGCAATCCGGAGAATGGCATCAAAAAAACAAAAGGACCTTCAGACAAAGAACCGGATGGAGGAGATTACTGGCGCCAGGCGGTTTTTTATAAAATTCTGGTAGACAATAAACCCGGAAAAGATTGGGTGGTAGCGAGTACCGAATTTGATTTCATAGAACCCGACCCAAAGAAAAAATACAAGAAGACTAAGATTGCCATTTCGCCTGCAGATATTGAAACCGTTACACAACAGATTGTTTCCACTTGGAACAAAATTCAAAACAGAGAATTTTATACCGGCTGTGGTAAGGATGATTGTCAATGGTGCAACTTTGTGAAAACAAATAATTTGGCAGTAAAGTGGCATGAGCAAGATGGGGATGGAGAAGATGTTTAGCATAAATTAGCAATTCATGAGAAAAAATATTTTACTGGTTGTTGTCGTTTTTCTGTCTGCACAAACATTGAGTTTGTTGCTGAGCAGCTGTGCTCAAATTGGCGCACCAACCGGCGGTCCGAGAGACACATTGGCTCCATTGTTATTGAAAGCGATTCCGGACAGTCATCCCACAAAATTTACGGGAAATAAAATCACACTCACTTTTAACGAGTACATCGAACTACAAGATTTGCAAACCAATTTATTGGTTTCTCCTGCGCCGAAAAACAATCCAATCATCAGCAGCAGTCTCAAAACCATTACCATCAAATTAAAAGACACACTGCAACCCAACACGACTTACAGCATCGACTTTGGAAATGCCATAAAAGACATCAACGAAGGAAATGTGCTCAAAAATTTCAGCTATGTATTTTCTACCGGCGATTATTTTGACTCGCTCGAATTAAAAGGGAAAGTGGTAATGGCTGAAACCGGAAAAACAGACAGCACTTTGTTGGTGCTATTATATAGAAATGCACCCGACACGGCAGTGAGCAGCAGAAAGCCAGATTATATTACGCGCTTGCGTGGCGATGGAAGTTTTGTTTTTAAACAACTGCCAGCTGATGTTTTTCAAATGTATGTGTTGAAAGATGGCGATGGAAATAAGTTTTACAATGCGCCTACGGAGGTTTTCGGTTTTCTTAACCAACCCCTGAATACTGCCGACCAAAATGCAAATATTGAACTCTTGGCGTATGCAGAGCAAAAACAAAACAACAATCCCACACCTGCTCCAAAAAAAGAAAAAGAAAAAAGAATACGGTACAATCAGCAATTGGTAAATGGCAAACAAGATTTATTGTCTCCAATGGAAATTGTATTTAATACGCCCATTAAAGCCATCAACGAAAACACATTCTTACTCACAGACACCAATCATGTTGCCATAAAAAATTACAACATAACGGTAGACAGTAGCCGAAGAAAATTGACTTTGCAAAACAATTGGGAGCCAGGAATGATTTACCATTTTATATTAAATAAAGATCAGCTGGAAGACTCATCCGGATTGACATTATTAAAAAATGATACGCTTCGATTTGCTACCAAAACAAAAGCGGAATATGGCGCACTAAAATTAACATTCAACAATCTCCGCATCGAGGAGCATCCCGTTCTTTGTTTTATGGACGGCAACACCATCAAAAGCCAATACGCACTCACGGGCGCAGAATGGCAAAAAAACAGCATGCTGCCCGGCGATTACGAAATCCGAATTTTATATGATTTGAACAACAATGGAATCTGGGATCCCGGAAACTATAAAACAAAAAAACAACCCGAAAGAACACTGTTAATCCAAGAAAAAATTACCGTAAAAGCAGATTGGGACAATGAAAGAACCATTGATTTGCCATAACACACCACATTAAGAAACCAAAACTCCTTGTTTAGCATTAATTTTGTCGCATGATTTTCTCCTCAACTTTATTGGAAAATGCAGTCAATGAGTTTGCAAAACTTCCTGGCATCGGAAAAAAAACAGCTTTGCGTTTGGTATTGCACCTCATCAAACAAAATCAAAAAGAAGTTGAACAATTCAGCGAAACCATCGCAGCCATGCGAAAAGAAATAAAATTTTGTACGCGCTGCCACAACATCTCCGACATGTCACTTTGCAATATCTGTAGCAACAGCTCAAGAAAACAGGATGTTATTTGTGTGGTTGAAAATATCAGAGATGTCATAGCAATTGAAAGTACCCAACAATTTAATGGAACTTTTCATGTATTGGGTGGCGTTATATCTCCTTTGGATGGTGTAGGTCCCGATCAATTGAACATTGAACCACTTGTACAAAGAGTTGGACAGGAAAATACACAGGAGCTCATTTTTGCGCTCAACCCAAACATACAGGGAGATACCACAGTTTACTATATCAGCAGAAAACTTAAAGATGCCAGCATTAAAATAACCACCATCGCTAGAGGGATTTCCTTCGGAGGAGAACTCGAATATGCTGATGAGATGACCCTGGCCAAAAGCATCAGCAACCGCATACCTATTGAGCATTATATCAATTCCATCAACTAATTTCTTTTTGCAGTAACCGCTTCCTGTTATATCTTTGCGTCGTTGCAAAGACGGATTTGTTTATTGTTCAAGCTTTGCAAGATGGTTGATAATTGAACTAATAAACGCCCTACATCTCCTTCGCCTTCATCGGATTTGCAAGCGTTTTTTATACGATACATCATCCATTTTTCACCCATTGCATTTTAATAAATCTGGTATAGATGAAACAATTTTTGCAATGCCGTGTTTTTAAATTGACCAAATAATATTAGCACATGAAAAATATAAAGGACATATTGGCCGAGAGAATTCTAATTATTGATGGCGCCATGGGGACCATGATTCAGCGTCATAAGTTAGAAGAGGCAGATTACAGAGGCGAGCGCTTTGCGAACTGGCATAAAGATGTGAAAGGCAACAACGATTTGCTGAGCATCACACAGCCGGATATCATCATTGCCATACACAAACAATACCTCGAAGCAGGTGCCGATATCATTGAAACCAACACGTTCAGCAGTACAGTCATCGCACAAGCAGATTACGACATGCAGGAATTGGCTTATGAAATGAATGTGGCTTCCGCGAAATGTGCCCGCATTGCTGCCGACACTTACACAAACGAAAATCCATCGAAGCCGAGATTTGTGGCAGGAGCTATCGGCCCTTTGAATAAAACTTTATCGCTTTCTCCGGATGTAAATAACCCGGGTTTTAGAGCCGTAACATTTGACGAAGTCGTTGTGGCATATGAAGATCAGGTTAAAGCATTGCACGAAGGTGGTGTAGATGTTTTATTGGTAGAAACCATCTTTGACACACTCAACGCCAAAGCAGCCATCTTCGCAATAAAATCTTTCTTTCAAAAAAACAATTTGCCCGAGCTGCCCATCATGATCAGCGGCACCATCACAGACGCAAGCGGAAGAACATTGAGCGGACAAACCTTAGAAGCATTTTACGTTTCGGTTATTCACGCCAATCCGCTAAGCATCGGATTGAATTGCGCGCTGGGCGCTAAAGACATGCGTCCGCATATTGAAGAATTATCAGGCATCGCCAAATGTTATACTTCTGCATATCCAAATGCCGGATTGCCAAACGCATTTGGAGAATATGACGAACAACCACACGAAACAGCACACATCATCGAAGAATGGGCAAAAGAAGGATTTGTAAATATTGTAGGCGGATGCTGTGGTACAACACCAGATCATATCAAACACATAGCAGAGGAAGTAAGCAAATTCAAACCAAGGGAGTTGCCAATTTTTAGTTTGTAGTTCAAAACCATTTATTATGAAAGCACAGATCAAACCATATCTCAGATTAAGCGGATTAGAGCCATTGATTGTTCGACCAGAAACAAATTTTGTAAATGTTGGAGAACGCACCAATGTTACAGGAAGTAAAAAATTTGCTCGACTCATCAGAGAAGGATTGTATGAGGAAGCACTATCCGTTGCTCGTCAGCAAGTGGAAAGTGGCGCGCAGATATTGGATGTAAATATGGATGATGCATTGTTGGAAGGCGTTTCCGCTATGACCACTTTTTTAAATCTCTTGCAAGCAGAACCCGATATTGCAAAGATTCCGGTGATGATAGACAGCAGTAAATTTGAAATCATTGAAGCTGGTTTGAAATGTGTACAGGGAAAATGCATCGTGAACTCCATCTCCATGAAAGAAGGAGAAGAAAAATTTATAGAGCAAGCCATCATTTGCAAAAATTATGGTGCGGCTGTAATTGTAATGGCATTCGATGAAATCGGACAAGCAGATACAAAGGACAGAAAAGTTGCCATCTGCACCAGAGCTTATAATATCCTCACCAATCAAGTTGGGTTTGCTCCGGAAGACATCATTTTTGATCCCAATATTTTTGCCATTGCAACTGGCATCGAAGAACACAACAATTACGCTGTAGATTTTATTGAAGCAACACGTGAAATCAAACAAGCAATGCCACTCACAAAAGTTAGTGGCGGCGTGAGCAATGTGTCATTTTCTTTCAGAGGCAACGACCATGTGAGAGAAGCGATTCACAGCGTTTTTCTTTTTCATGCCATAAAAGCTGGAATGGACATGGGCATTGTAAATGCTGGTCAATTGGTGATTTATGATGAGATTGAACCAACGCTGAAGGCTTTGTGCGAAGCGGTAATTCTCAACATCAACAACGATGAAAACGGAGCAACCGAAAAACTCATTGCATTTGCCGAAACCGTAAAATCAAAAGGAAAGGAAATTGTCAAAGATGAAAGTTGGCGTAAAGAAAGTGTAGAAAAAAGGATGGAACATGCATTGATAAACGGTATTACAGAACACATTGATGCAGATACAGAAGAAGCACGTTTGAAATACGACAAACCATTGGATGTAATTGAAGGGCCGCTGATGGCAGGAATGAATGTGGTTGGGGATTTGTTTGGCGCAGGAAAAATGTTCTTGCCGCAGGTGGTTAAAAGTGCTCGCGTGATGAAAAAAGCGGTTGCTGTGTTAACGCCATTCATCGAGCAAGAAAAAGAAGACAGAAGAAACAACATCTCGTTGGATAAAAATGCAGCAGATGAAAAAGGCCCAGCGAAAATATTATTGGCTACCGTAAAAGGTGATGTGCATGATATTGGAAAAAATATTGTTGGCGTCGTGTTGGGTTGTAATGGATATGAAATTATTGATTTGGGTGTCATGGTATCTGCTGATAAAATTTTATCAGAGGCACAAAAACAACAGGTAGACATCATTGGATTGAGTGGATTGATAACGCCATCCTTAGATGAGATGGTGCATATCGCAAAAGAAATGAAGCGCTTAAACATCAACATACCCTTGTTGATTGGAGGCGCCACCACCAGCAGAATGCATACTGCCGTAAAAATAGCGCCAGAATTTGAAAATGGTGTTGTGCATGTACTGGATGCCTCTCGAAGTGTAACCGTTGCCGGTAGTTTGTTAAATCAAGATACCAAAATCAACTTTTTGAATGACATCAAACTGGAGTATGATAAATTAAAATTGGATTTTGGAAATAAACGCACCGCCAAACAAAACATTACTTTCTTAGATGCTCAGCAAAATCAAACAGCAATTGACTGGTCGAATTATCAACCACCGGTTCCAACATTTACCGGAACAAAAATGATTGAAAACGCTGATTTAGAAGAAATAGCAAAGTATATTGACTGGCAACCATTTTTCATCGCTTGGGAAATGCATGGAAAATTTCCTGCTATCCTCGATGATGAAATCATTGGTAAAGAGGCAAAGAAATTATACGAAGACGCACAAGTTTTGTTGAATCAAATCATTTCAGAAAAATGGCTGAATGCCAGAGCGGTTGCTGGTTTTTGGGAAGTTCGCAAAGTTGGTCCAGACAGCATTTCGGTTGTTGACAAACCTATACAACTGGAATTCCTGCGTCAACAAATTAAGAAGGCTGCAGGACAACCCAATGTTTCATTGGCAGACTTTATTCATCCCATACAAACCGATTATATGGGTGCATTTTCTGTAACCATAGAAGGAATTGAAACGCACATAAAAAGATTTGAAGCCGGATTAGACGATTACAATAAAATCATTTTACAAGCATTGGCAGACAGACTCGCTGAGGCATTTGCCGAAATGTTGCATCAAAAAAGCAGAATCGAATATTGGGGTTATGTTCAAACAGAACAATTGAGCAACGAAGAGCTGATTAAAGAAAATTATCAAGGCATTCGCCCTGCTCCGGGTTATCCTGCTTGTCCAGACCATACAGAAAAATACAAATTATTTGAATTGTTGGGTGGTGAAACGGCAACGGGTATACGCTTAACAGAATCTTTGGCGATGTATCCGGCCTCATCTGTTTGTGGATGGTATTTTGCAAACCCAGACAGTAAATATTTTGGTGTTGGAAAAATTGATCAAGATCAACTGGAAGATTATGCCAAAAGGAAAAACATGGAATTAGAAGAAATGAGCAAATGGCTCAGACCAATATTAGAATAAGTTTTGAAAAAATTTTAAACAAAAAACCGCAGTATTAAACTGCGGTTTTTTATTTGAGCCAATCTATTTTAACTACTTGTATTTCTTGATGCCTTTCAAGCTTTCTTTGTTAGCAGGAATGATGCTAATAGCTGTTCCTCCACCCGGAGCAAGCTTCAACTTTATGATGGTTTTCGCATCAACCCAGAAACGTTCAATCACATATGCCTCCGGATTGCTCTTCCAATCTGCATTGTCGGCATCTCTATAAATTGTGGCAATGTATTTTTTATCTGCATCCAAAAATGAAAGCGAGGTATTCATGCTCCGCGATTGCTCGTCGGTAATCGCACCCAAAAACCAATTGTTTGTGCCCTTTGCTTTTCTTGCTGTTACAACAAAATCTCCGGGTTCTGCATCCAACACTTTTGAATCATCCCAATCCACCGCAACATCTTTTATAAATTGAAATGCATCCATATGCGCTTCGTAATTTTCAGGTAAATCTGCTGCCATTTGCAATGGACTATACATCGTTACATACAGTGCCAATTGCTTTGCCAACGTTGTATGTACCTGCTCTGTTTTTGCAGGATTATATGCACTCATTTTAATTTTAAAAATACCTGGAGTGTAATCCATCGGACCGCCCATCAATCTTGTGAAAGGCATGATGGTTTCGTGCTCCGGCATGTTGCCTACGCTCCAAGCATTGAATTCATTTCCTCTGCCCGCTTCATTAGCTAGCCAATTGGGATATGTTCTGTTCAATCCCGTTGGTCTTACGGGTTCGTGCATGTCAACCATTATTTTGTATTCTGCTGTTTTTTTGGCTACTCTTTCATAATGCTTTACCATCCATTGGCCGTCGTGGTATTCGCCTCTAGGAATGATTTTTCCAACATAACCAGTTTTTACTGCATCATAACCATACTGCTTCATCAAGCGGTAAGCTGTATCCATATACCTTTCATAATTGGTAACCGATCCGGATGTTTCGTGGTGCATGATAATTTTAACGCCTTTTGATTTCGCATACGCCGACAATTCAACGAGCGCAAAATCAGGGTATGGTGTGATGAAATCAAAAACATCTTCTTTCCAGTTGCCAAACCAATCTTCCCAACCCGTGTTCCATCCTTCCACCAAAACGCCGTCGATGTTGTGTTTCGCTGCAAAATCAATATACCGCTTTACATTCGCTGTGTTTGCGCCATGTTTAACTTTTGAATTTGACGCACTGGCAACCTGAGCACCACTGTAATCCCAACTTCCAATTCCCACATGCATCTCCCACCAAACACCCACGAATTTCTGGGCTTTAATCCACGACACATCTTTTATTTTACATGGCTCGTTTAAATTCAAAATCATTTTTGAATTCAAAATATTTGCCGCTTTATCGCTCACCAAAATGGTTCTCCATGGTGTTTTCGCAGGTGCTTGCAAATAGGCTTTATTGTTGATGGCATCAGGCACCAAATGGGCTTGAAAACTAAGGTTCGACTTATCCAGATTTAAATCCATCGCCGGATAATTTACCAATGCCGCTTCGTGGATATTGATGTACAATCCTTCCGGAGTCTTCATCATCAGTGGCGTTTGAACACCTGTTTTTGAAAATGGCGTTCTCACCGCAATAGCATTTGCTTCCTTGCTTACACTCGCATCTATGTTTTGAAGTGTGGTGGTGTTGTAAGGATATTCATTGGTATCATAATCTCCAGGAATCCAAAAAGCCGTGTGGTTTCCAGACATATTGAACGTTGTTTTTTCATCTGCAATCACAAAATGATTGAGCTTTTCCTGCTTAGGAAATTCATATCTAAATCCAACACCATCATTGTAAACCCTAAAAATAATATTGAGTAAAATGCCATTTTCTTTTTTGCCCATCAACTTCAAATACATTTCCTTGTATTGATTTTTGATGTGACTTACTTCACCCAAAACCGGGCTCCAGGTTTCATCAAACTGTGTAGAATCAATGGAAACAATGTCAAAATTCGTTAAACTGGTTTCTGGAGATTTTAATAAAAATCCCAACCCCGAAGGTTCAATCACTGCTTTTCCTTTGTACGATACTTTATACATTAAGCCGCCGTCCTTGCCATAAATGATGTTCAATCCGATGTTGTTGTCGAAGGATTGAATTTGAAAATTTTGCTGCGCGATGGATTGATTTACCATCAAGATGGCTGTAAATGCGATAATGAACTTTTTCATCAATTGAGTTTTTAATTAGGATAAAGATAGAAATAATGTGTAAGTTTTACACACGTATAAAAATTGCTGTCAAATAAAAACAAACTTGAAATAGAATGACTGTAAATTGCTGTTTAAAATTTCGTGCATGCGCATCATCTCATACAATGTAAACGGCATTAGAGCCGCCATAAAAAAAGGATTATTAGATTGGTTGAAAAGCAATCCAACAGATATCATTTGTTTGCAAGAAACAAAAGCTACAGAAGCCGATGTGGATGTGAAAGCTTTAGAAGAATTGGGATTTGAACACCATTGGTTTAGTGCCAATAAGAAAGGATACAGCGGTGTGGCCATATTTTCAAAAATAAAACCAACTGCCATCAAAAAAGGAAATGGTTTTGAGATGAGTGATTTCGAAGGTCGGGTAATTGAAATGCAAATTGGAGATATAAAAATTATCAACGCCTATTTTCCTTCTGGCACTTCCGGTGAAGAGCGACAAACCTACAAATATCAATGGCTGAAAGAAATGCAAACCTATTTGGATGAAGTGAAATTGAAAAATCCCAAATTAATTTTATGTGGTGATTTTAATATTGCACACGAGGAAATCGACATTCATGATCCGAAAGGAAACAAAAACACAACCGGATTTTTACCGGAAGAACGTGCCTGGATGACGGATTTTTTAAAAAGTGGATGGATAGATACTTTTCGGCATTTTCACAAAGAACCGCATCGCTACAGCTGGTGGAGCCAACGATTTCCAAGCGTTCGCTTAAACAATAAAGGCTGGCGCATTGATTACATCACCGTTACAAACACGCTACAAAATCAAATGCTTGATGCAGATATTTTTCCTGATGTAAAGCACAGCGATCATTGTCCGGTTTTTTTGGAAATAAAAAACTAAAATCGAAATTAAAATTCTTGATCAAAAAATACCCAACATGTTTCTATACAATGTAACCATTAAAGTAAAAGCAGAGATACACACAGATTGGCTGGAGTGGTTGAAGACAGAACACATTCCGGATGTGATGAGCAGTGATTGTTTTAGTTCGTCAAAAGTTTTGCGATTAATGGAAGTAGATGATTCGGAAGGACCAACATTTGCGGTGCAATATGTTGCCGAAAGCAAAGCTTTGTACAACCGCTACATCGACATGTTTGCTGCTGAAATGAGAAAGCGTTCTTATGAAAAATGGGGCGATGGTTTTATTGCATTCCGTTCAGTTATGGAAGTTATTCACTAAATGTGCAAAACAAAATATATTCATTTTTCACAGTTCAAAATATTTTGGTATTATACGCTGCAATGTGCGTCAACAAAGGATTGTAAGGGAATGTCGCTGAAACTCAATGCCGATAAGGGTTTCGCTCATTTCAAAAATTAAAATGTCAGATTTTAAATTGGTTGTTTTGCTTCAAAGTCCTTTCTAATGTTGACTTACAGCGAATTTGACAACACCTTAATTTTGATAAAATAATTTTGTCGAATTTAAATACCTATTATATTTGTTGCAGTTAAAATTTTCAAACACATTATTATGAACAAAGCTGAATTAATTGCAAAAATTGCTGATGATGCTGGCATCACAAAAACACAAGCAAATGCGACTATCGATTCATTCGTAGAAGCAGTAACTAAAACTTTGAAAAGCGGTAACAAAGTAACTTTGGTTGGTTTTGGAACTTTCTCTGTAACCAAAAGAGCTGCTCGTAATGGTCGCAATCCACAAACTGGTGCGGTTATTAAAATCAAAGCTAAAAAAGTTGCAAAATTCAAAGCAGGTAAAGAATTGTCTGCTAAAATCTAATTTGCAAAAAAAGATTAAAGGCAAGATGCTTTGGCGTCTTGCTTTTTTATTTTATTATTACACTAAATAAACAAACACATATGGGACGCGGTGATATCAAAACCAAAAAAGGAAAAATTTTTGCTGGAAGTTTCGGCAAAACAAGATCAGCAAAATCTACAGCTGCTGTTAAATCTGCAACTGCTAAAAAAGCGGCTGCTGCTAAAAAAGCTTAGTTTCATTTTTTGATAAGTTGGTTGATTTATTCAGTCAACTTATCAATTTTATGGAGCCAGTCGACTAATGTTCCAAGCCCCATCTTCCGTTTGTTTGTATTGTATTCTGTCGTGCAAACGACCTTCTCTTCCTTGCCAATACTCAATTTTATTAGGTTTCAACTGAAAGCCTCCCCAAAATGGTGGCCGTTGGATTGTTTGATTTTCAAATGAGGCTTCCATCTGTTGATATTTTTCCTCCAAAGCATTTCGAGAAGCAATTTCTTCACTCTGTGGCGATGTCCATGCACCAATCTTGCTTTGTGTTGGTCTGGAATTAAAATAAACATCACTTGCCTCCGCATCTATTTTAGAAACGATGCCTTCAATTCTAATTTGGCGCTCTAGCTCTTTCCAGAAAAAAACCAAACAAGCTTGCGGATGCTTTTCTAATTCTTTGCCTTTACGACTTTCATAATTGGTAAAAAATGTAAACCCTTCGGCATCGAACCCTTTAAGCAATACGATTCTGGCAGATGGCATGCCTTGTTCCCCAACAGTTGCCAGTGTCATTGCATTCACTTCTTCGATGTGACTCTCTATTGCCTGATTCCACCATTTTTCAAACTGCGCAATGGGATGCTGCGCTGCATCAGACTCCAACAAGGATTGCATCTGATATTCTTTTCTGATGTCTGCTATATTCATGTGGTTATGTTTAAATGATCGTCTATATTTTCTGCCGGGATTTCTTTTTCACGAAGTGCAGCCAGGTCTTCTTTTAAAAACTGATTGTCTAACAATGCCATCTCCAAATTGCTTTCCAATTCGGCGATTTTTTTTTGTAAGTCTGTTCGTTCTTTATATAAAAGAATGGCTTCCGAAAGTTGAATTTGAGTATCCTCTAAAGCCAATTTTAAACTTTGATGAGCGCTGTTGATTTCATAATAGGATTGCTCAGCGGCGATGCTTTGTAACATTTCTTCTTCCATCGCATTTTCTCTTCTTTCAGCTCCAACCGCTTTTTGATCTTGATCGCCAATGATGTTTTGCATGTGTTCAAACTGAATGAGGTTGTTGTCTAATTTACTGTGCAACACACTCACCTGCTTGGCCGTATTTTTCATTTCTTCCAACTCTTCCTCTCGAAGCTGAATCATGTATTCCAAATCCTTTAGCTGCATTTGCAACAAATCGTTTTCCGATTTCATTTGATGATATAATGCTTCTGCTGTGTTCATGCTTTTTATAATCTGAATGCAATTTAGCAATTTCGTTCTTCAATGTTATTGGTTACATTAGTATTCTGAAGCTCAGGCAACAAATTTGAATTAAAGCGCATCTTCTTCATTAAGTTGATGAAAATATCATTAGCATAATTTGACCCAAGAACAACTCATAAATGGTTGCATTCGTCAAAATGCCGTTGCTCAAAAAGCGGTATTTGACCTATACGCCGGGCGCATGCTCGGGGTATCACTTAGATATGCCCGTAACATGGCCGATGCAGAAGATATTTTACAAGATGCATTTATAAAAGTTTTTGATAAGATAAAGCAATTTAAAAATGAAGGTTCGCTGGAAGGTTGGATAAGAAAAATTGTAGTGAATACGGCGCTCAAAAAATACACACGCACCCGTTATACCAAAGAGCTTTATGGTGAGGATGTATCAGAGAAAGATTACTTACAAAATGAAGATCCTACGGCATTTGAACACTTAAGTGAAAAAGACATTCTTACCCTAATTCATGCGCTGCCAGATGGCTATAGAATTGTATTCAGCCTGTATGTGATGGAAGGGTATCGACATGAAGAAATTGCAGAAATGTTGGGCATCAATGCCGGAACCAGCAGAAGTCAACTTTCGAAAGCCAGACAAATGCTGCAAAAACAATTATTAGAACTGCATCAGGTCGCCATTTAAACAAGGTGTTCGATGCACAAAAAATAAAAAATGAAAAAGAATTTATCATTTGATGAACAGATTAAGAACCAACTCGAGCATTTTGAGCCGGTTGTTCCTTCTCACATCTGGGAAAATATTGAACGAGATAGAGATAAAAAAAGAAGCGCTATCTTTTGGTGGAACTTTCTTAATGGCAAACAACTGCTTTGGTTAGGCATTGTTGTCTTTTCATTTATTGGCATTTTCTTTTTTTGGAATTGGAATCAGGACAATAAAATATCAAATACTGAAAATCAAAACAATCCATCATCAACCAACACAACCATCATCTCTTCAAACAAATCAAACACAGACCAACCTGTCATTTCATCTGAAAAAAACAATGTTTCCAACGCATCAAATTATCAAGAAACAAACAAGAACCTTTCGGTTTCCAGTGCAGTTGATAAAAATAGAATTGAAGGAAATGGTTTACCTACATCAAAAAAAGAAAACAACGTTGCGGTATTTCATCCCACTGAAAGCAATTCAAATGCAGTTGCGCAAGAAATGAGTCATCATTCGAAATCAATTAAATCAGGCGGAAAACATAAAATGCGTGTTTCAAAAAATTCGGAAACAGCTGTTTTAGAAAACAACGAAAGCAATGCAGTTGATTCAGCATATGAAACAATAGAAACTGCGCTTCAAGCAAACAATGCAGATGCATCTTTAATCACAAGCAAACTAAAGTTTTTGCCGGCCATTCAGCCACTGAACAAAAAAGCAATTGCTATTCCTTGTCCGGTGAATAATCCAAACCCTGCTTTCAACAAAAAATACTTAGATATTTATTCTAGCGCAGATTATGTGATTCGACAATTCAACGACACGCCCAATTCAAATTATATGCAAATGAGAAAACAGTCTACGCGATTTACCTCTGCATTTAGTTTTGGCCTGCGTTACACCAAAGTGTTTAATAATGGGTTGATCATCAGATTTGGCGCAAACTTTAGTCAGATCAACGAAAGGTTTAAATATGCGCAAGGGAATATTATTCAGTTGATGTACATCATCAATGCAACCGGAGATACCATTGGAAGTTATCAATCAAGCAGCACAAGATATAAAACAACATACAACACCTATCGAACATTAGACGTTCCCGTTAGTTTGGGTTATGAAACATCAAAAGGAAGATGGAACATCAATTACAACGCGGGCATCATCGTTAATGCACACAGTTGGAATCAGGGCGAGGTGCTCGATAGAACATTAACACCAGTAAAAATTGGTACGAATGATACACAAACACCTTATCAGTTTAAGACAAATATTGGCATTGGCGGTTTGGGCGCTATCTCCTTTTATTATAACATGAATGATAAAATCAAATTGTTTGCGGAACCTTATTTCCGATATAATTTTTCCACAATCAGCAAAGCAGAATTAACACTCAAACAAAAATACCATACAACGGGTTTGAAACTCGGAGTCAGAATGGATTTAAAATAAGGCAACAAAACAAACCAATTAAGCATCTAACAAACAACAATCAATGATTATGAAAAATAGAAGTGTCATCATCTTGTTTTTATTGATATCAATTATTTCGAGTTGTCAGAAAAATATAGACATCATCGTAAACGATTCAAATGCCGGACCAGACACATCTTGGTGCACGATTGTAACACCAACGATGCCGGTTTCATTACTTAGAGAAAGTCTTCGAATGGAATTTATTGCCGACAGTTTTCAATTGAATGGTGGATCAATCGCTAATATTCAATCTGCATCTGGTTTAACAATCAGCTTGATGGGCGGAGATTTAATGACAACAAACAACCAGCCCTATTTTGGGTTGGTAAAAATGAAATCTATTTTATTGGCTAGTTTAGGCGATATGGTTCGAATGGGTGCACAAACCACATCGAATGGAACATTGCTCGAGACGGGCGGAGCGTTTGACATCAGTTTGGTTTCTTCAAATAATGAACCTTTGATGGTTAGATATGATCGACCCATTTCAATTTCGTATCAATTTTCAAAGCCTTCAGTCCAGGGAATGCTAGTGTTTAAGGGAGATGAGCTAGAACCGCCTGCCAGCAATTGGATACCCGTTCAGGATAGTTTTAATTTCATTTTCCCGAGCTCTGGCAACAATTATCAAGTTATTACCAATCAATTGAATTGGATAAACTGCGATCAATTTGTAATCACACCTACCAACCAATTGACAAAATTAGCGCTTGATTTGCCTACCAATTATACCAATGCCAATACGATTGCATTCATCACATTTAACAATCGTTCTTCCGTATTGGGCATGCCTGGAAATCCTGTAGATAGGCAATTTCAGTCGGGTAATATTCCAGTAAATGAACCTGTTACCATCAGCGTCATTTCCAAACAAGGAGGAAATTATTTTTTAGGTCATGTTTCTACAACTACAAATTTTCCTACAACGGGTAATTTTCAACAAATCGCAATTACACCTGTGTTAAGCAGTTTAACCAATATTAATAACTACATCAGTACTTTGTAAATTTGGGTTTTACAAAAAAGAGAGCCGTCATTACTGGCGGCTTTTTTCATTTTATTATGCTACTCTATTGAATACAAAAACTTAATAATTTGAATCAAATTAATAGCTTAATTTCGAATGCTTATAAAAGACTGAATCTATCCATATGCAACAAAAATTAAAAGTAATCCTTGGTGTTTTATTTGTTTTAGTTATTCCACAATTGGGTTTTAGTCAATTGTCAAAATCAAGCAATACCGAATTAGAAAATGCTCATTATTATTTCAACAACAGCAATGCCAATGTTGAAAAAGTTCAAAATAATTTACCAAGCAATGCAGGTTGTACTGCAAATATCATCAACAGCGATACGACAATTTGTACAGGAAGCAGCATGTTACTGACTGCAATAAGTGGAAGTGCAGCTTCCAGTGTAAGCTACCTTTGGTCAAATGGTGCAACAACACCAACCGTAACCGTTAGTCCAACAATTTCTACTTTGTATTACTGCACAATAAATGACGGAACCAATACCTGTAGAGATAGTGTGCGCGTTAACGTAAACACAACAGTTCCGGGCATTGCAGGAAGCATCAATGGATTAACAGATGTTTGTACTGCCATTGGGACAGCAAACAATAGCACTGCTGTAACCTACAAAGTTTCGAAGGTTGCCAATACCACTTTATATTATTGGTCGTTGCCAGAGAATGTGATGCTGTTATCCGGTCAGGGAGACACTTCCATAAGAGTTAGTTTTCTGAATAGTTTTGTGAGTGGTGCAATCTCCATCATAGCAATAAATGCTTGTGGCGTTAGCAACAGTGTGAGAAGTTTGACCGTTTACAAAAGAATAGCCGCAACACCTGGAACTGTTCAAAAAGAATTTAGTCCAGTATCCATTGCGGCCGTTACCAATGTATGTGGAGTGGCATCTTCTACATACCGAATCAAAAAAGTAACTTACGCAACCACTTATATTTGGAGATTATTATCCGGGGCAAATGCAACAATAACTCGTCTGGGTGTTGCTGGAGTTAATGATACCGCCGCTATCGTTACATTCAACAGTGGATTTACAAAAGACACGATTTCAATTGTCGCATTAACAGCATGTTCTGTGAGTGCTGCAAGAACCTGTGCCTTGAATGCTACATACCTTCCTCCAGCAGTTACCGCTATTTCTGGCAGTACAACACCATGCATTGGAAACAGCATTCAATACACTGCAACGGCATCTTCACCCACAAGCACACAATCAAGCATCAGCCTGTATCGTTGGACAAAACCAAATTACACTAGCATTACATCAGCCAATGCAGACAGCTCATCCATCACCTTGCGTTACAATGCCGGGTTTATAGGGGGTTCAATCATTTCGAAAGGGCAATCAACTTGCGGTGTAACGGGTTCATCCAAAACAGTGTTGCTACAATATCTTCCACCAACGCCAACAAGCATCACTTCGAGCACGAGTTCTTACAATGCTTGTTTTGGAAACAGCATTACCTATACCGTTGTTGTGGCAGCGCCCAATACCGCTCAAAGAGCAGCTACGCTTTACCGTTGGACCAAGCCAAACAACACAACCATTACAGCTGCAGCAGTTGATAGCTCGTCTATTACATTGCTGTTTAACACCGGTTATATGGGAGGTGCATTAACTGTAAAAGGACAAACAGCATGTGGTGCAACGGGTACTTCAAAATCACAAACACTCACACATACCGGCTGTGCGGCAGGAACCAAAATAACACCAACAGTCAACAGCATATTGGGTTCAAATGACGAATATCAATTAAGTCCTAACCCTACAAGAAACCATTTTACTTTACGAATCAACAACAAAAACAGCAACATAACACCAACGCATATACGCATTTTAGATTTACAAGGAAGAACAATTCAAACCAACATTCTTGCTTCAGGCAATCAACTGATCTTTGGTGAAACATTAAAGCCGGGCGTTTATTTAATTGAGATAATAACAGGTAAGGAAGTGAAGACAATGAGCGTTGTTAAGCAATAGCTTTAATTATAAACGAAACTAAAAAACCTTCCGAATGTGGAAGGTTTTTTTATGCGTTGAATTTGTTTGGTTTAATATTAACTTACCAGTGTTCCCACTTTTTCTCCGGTTATTACACTGAGTAGGTTGCCGGGTTTATTCATATCAAAAACGATAATGGGAAGGTTGTTTTCCATGCAAAGTGTAAAGGCGGTCATGTCCATTACATTTAATTTTTTGGAGATGCATTCGGAAAAAGAAATGGTTTCGTATTTTGTTGCAGTTGGGTCTTTTTCGGGATCCGCGGTATAAATGCCGTCAACGCGTGTGCCTTTTAAGATAACATCTGCCTGGATTTCAATTGCTCTTAACGAACCCGCTGTATCTGTGGTGAAATAAGGGTTTCCGGTTCCGGCACCAAAGATAACAACACGACCTTTTTCGAGGTGGCGAATGGCTCTTCTGCGGATGTAGGGTTCAGCAATTTGTTCCATTTTAATGGCGCTTTGCAAGCGAGTATAAACACCAGCTTTTTCCAAACCGCTTTGTACGGCCATTCCGTTGATTACGGTTGCAAGCATTCCCATGTAATCGCCTTGTGCTCTTTCAATTCCTGATTCGGCTTCGTTCATGCCTCTATAGATGTTTCCGCCGCCAATTACCAAAGCGACCTGAACACCCATTTCGGTAATTTGTTTGATTTCCTTGGCATATTGAGCAATCACATTGGAGTCTAAACCGAAGTTTTTTTCGCCCATCAGCGATTCGCCGGAGAGCTTTAGTAAGATTCTTTTGAATTTAGGCAACATTATAGAAAAGTTTGAGGTTGTTGATATTTTTCAGAAAGCAAGATGCATAAAAAAACCCGGTTAAAACCGGGTTTAATAAATAATTTATCCTAATGCAACTCTCTTAAATTCGGTAACCTTGAGGTTAGCATCAATACTGGTTAAATATTGAGCTACAGATTGGTTGCCATCTTTTACGAAAGCTTGAGCCATTAAAGTATTATCCTTAAAGAATTTGTTCAATTTACCCATTGCAATTTTCTCAGCCATTTCAGCTGGTTTTCCTTCAGCTTTAACCAATTCTATTGCGATGTCTTTTTCTCTTGCGATAACTTCAGGAGCAATAGAAGTTTCATCAACAGCCAATGGATTCATTGCAGCGATTTGCATAGCTACATCTTTACCAGCTTCTGCTGCTTCTAATGTCAATCCAACAAGAACACCCATACGATTTGCACCGTGGATATAGCTTGCAACGTAAGGTGCTTCAACTCTTTCGAATTTAGACACTTCGATTTTTTCTCCGATAGCGGCAAGTTTATCGTTGATCATGTCTGACACTTTAGCGCCATTGATTTCAACATTGTTTAATTCTTCAGCAGATTTTACATCGTGCGCAATTGCTGCGTCAGCGATGCTTTGAGCAAATGCTACGAAATCTGCATTTTTGCTTACGAAATCTGTTTCGCAGCTGATGCACAAAACGATTCCAGCTTTGTTACCAGGAATTGCTTTAGCGATGATAACACCTTCTTTTGCTTCACGGTCGCTGCGTTTAGCTGCAACTTTCTGTCCTTGTTTGCGTAACCAGTCAATTGCTGATTCAAAATCGCCATTGCTTTCAGTTAATGCTTTGCGGCAATCCATCATTCCCGCGCCGGTAGCCTGACGTAATTTGTTGATGTCGGCTGCTGTAATAGTACTCATAGTAACCTCCTTAATTCTTCGTTTCCGAAGTTTAAATATTTTAAATGTTGTTTATAAAACAATGCTTGTTTGATTATTTTCCAGCTGGTCTTCTTCCACCAGGACCAGAACTAGCAGTGCGGCGTTTTGGAGCTCCACCACCAGCAGCGCCTCTAGAGCGTTTGCCATCATCACCACCGTCAACTTTCTGTTCGAAGCGAGCTGCTTTAGCTTCTGCGCTTTCTTCCAAATCGCTGTTATCATCGTCATCTTTATCCATTTGACGCTCTTGCAATCCTTCTGCGATAGCAGCAGTGATATAATTAACAACAATTGCAATTGATTTGGTTGCATCATCGTTTGCAGGAATAGCGAAGTCAACTTTGTTTGGATCGCAGTTGGTATCAACCATTCCGAATGTACCGATGTTTAAACGTTTTGCTTCAGCCAACGCGATGTGCTCGTGACCGATGTCTACCAAGAATAAAGCAGCAGGAACGCGGCTGATTTGAGCGATACCACCCAAAACCTTTTCCATTTTTTCTTTATCTCTGGTAAGTGTTAATCTTTCTTTTTTGGTTAAGTTTTCTGCACTACCGTCTCCCAACAATTTCTCAATGCTCTGCATTTTTTTCACACTCTTACGAACGGTGTTGAAGTTGGTTAACATACCACCCAACCATCTTTCGGTTACGAAAGGCATATTTACACGCTTAGCGCATTCTGACACGATTTCTTTCGCTTGCTTTTTTGTAGCTACGAACATGATTTTTTTACCACTGCGTGCAATGGCCTTCATAGCTGCAGCAGCTTCTTGCATACCTTCAACTGTTTTGTTTAAGTCGATGATATGAATCCCTTTTTTCTCAGCGAAAATGTAAGGAAGCATTTTTGGATTCCACTTTTTCTTTAAGTGACCAAAATGAACACCTGCTTCCAAAAGTTGCTGTTGTAATGATGTATTTTCCATTTATAATTTTTTTAAAGTTGTTTGGCGTTTGGCGTTTGGCGCTAGATGTTTTGACAACACCGAACACCAAACACGAAACAAAATAAATATTAACGCTTGCTGAACTGGAAGCTTCTTCTTGCTTTTTTGCGACCTGGTTTTTTACGCTCAACAGAACGTGGATCACGTTTCAATAATCCTGCAGCTTTCAAAATTGGGCGATAATCTGCGCTTACTTCTAATAGTGCTCTAGAAATGGCCAATTTGGTAGCTTCTGCCTGACCTTTAACACCACCACCGGTAGCGTTTACAACGATATCAAATTTATCAGAAACCTCTGCTAATTTTAATGGAGCTTCTACTTGATTTTGTAGATACACCAATGGGAAATAAGTTTTATAGTCTTTTCCGTTTACTGTAATTTTTCCATCTCCTTTAGAAAGGAAAACACGGGTAACAGCTTCTTTTCTACGGCCGACTGCGTTTTTTTGCTTTTCCATTTATTATGCTTTTTGGTATGCTGGATACCGATTGAATTATTTAATTTTTGTGAATGTAAGTTCTGCTGGTTTTTGTGCAGTATGCGGATGTTCTGTTCCTGCATAAACGTATAATTTCTTATACATTTTACGTCCCAAACGATTTTTCGGCAACATACCTTTGATCGCTCTCTCAATAACTACTTCCGGACGACGCTTCAAAAGATCTTTTGCAGCTTCACCTTTTTGACCACCTGGGTAGCCACTATAGGTTAAGTACTCTTTGTCTTCCATTTTGTTTCCAGTGAATTTTACTTTTTCGCAGTTGATAACAATCACGAAATCGCCGCAATCAACGTGTGGCGTGTAATAGGCTTTGTTCTTACCACGGAGAACAGACGCAATCTTTGCGCACATACGACCAACGGTTTGATTAGTACCATCAACAACGTACCAATTACGCTGAACAGTAGCCTCGTTCGCATGTTTAGTGGTGAAATGTAATTTACTCATTGTTCTTTTTTTTAGATGATGCCTCAGCTATCCCTGAAGCTATTTTAATTTTGGAGTGCGAAGCTAAGACTAAACATTTGATTTTTTTTCCTTTTTGATAATTATTTTTTATCGGTCGTTTATAACGTGTTGATTTTCAGTAAATATTTTGTTGATTTTATAAATCTATGTGGTCTACATTTCGTATCTGGAAACGAAACAGTCAGATATTTTCACTGATTTTTTTCAAATTCAATCCAAAAGAAAAATAATTATTCAGAACAATAAGTTGTGGAATTTCCTTGAATCCATCAAATAAAAAATGGCCGCCTCTCAAAAAAGGCAGCCAATAGCTTTAGTTCCAAAATCTTACGAAATACTTTACTTAGCCCATCCAAAAAATTCTTGGATTGCAAACAAAAGAAGAAGATTTTAATTGAAATTAGGTTCAACAGTTGAATTAAAGCCGTTCATTAATGCGCATTAAAAATAATTTTCTAAACTATTGATTTCATATCTAATTTTGTTTTAATGGCAAGGAAAAAGAACCCCGTATCTAAAGAAGAAATCGATGTAATATTGAATCATATTAAAAAAAATGGTTCCATATCTATCAACAACCCGGTTGATTGCAAAACTTTGTCGAATCATATTGAGTCAATCACACAAAAACGATTGTCGGACTCTACGCTAAAAAGACTTTTTGGATTTCATGACTCTCCGTTTTCTCCCGCATATGAAACCATCAGCATTTTAAAAGAATACATAGAAAAATCAACTACGCCGAATAACCCAACTGCGGATTTGATTGTTGCTTTCTACAACCCTATACATTTTGAGAAAATTGATGCAGCGGATGTCGGCTTTCAAGCTTCTTGTCGTTCCATTGCCATCTATTTGAAAGAAAATCCCCAATTATTGGAAACCGTTTTAGAACCTATTGCGCGCAGCGAACACGGCAGGAGATTTTATTACGACCTTTTCCCTGATTATGATTTATTGACCACCGTTCAATTCAAAGGATATCAGCATTTTTTGCTTCACGAAACATCCTACGAAGGAAAAATGTTTGCCAATTGTTTGCTCTTTTTGAAATGCTTTTTCGAAAATGACAAGCCGGGAATGCAATCTCAGTTAAATCTTATTTCTTCGCTGTATGAACCTGGAAAATATCTTCATCCTTTTGTTTTGGGAAGATATTATCAAACACAATTGATTGGGAATTTTTTTGGCGAACAAAGCAAACTGGAAATCATCATTTCCGAAATTTTTGAAGTAGAAAAAACACAACCCCGTGATGGCAAAAGCCTGTTTTTGGAATTTCCCGGATTTCATTATTTCGCTTGCGATGGACTTTGGCATATTGGCGCATACGAATCTTTACAAAAACTAAGCAACATCGCACTAACCGAATTTGAACAATTCGAAGAGTTCAAATGGAAAGGCTATTACGATCATTTGTACATATTCCATTCATTGGCTTTAATAAAAAATGGCAAGTTGGATGAGGCCAAAAAAAATCTGGCTTACAT
>Ga0114979_10000585_pt1 | contig 23885 bp, 25 predicted proteins | sample S_140625_EF_Meta_FD_87315 | JGI IMG/M metagenome (GOLD analysis project Ga0114979, IMG submission 87315) | Freshwater microbial communities from Lake Simoncouche, Canada to study carbon cycling - S_140625_EF_MetaG | ecosystem: Environmental > Aquatic > Freshwater > Lake | place: Lake...
GAAGCGATCCTTTCGCGACAAATAACAATTGCTGGTTGGGTTGCAAATAGCCTTTCATCTGAAATGCCTTTCTTGCAAGAAAATATCAATACCCTGCAAACTAAAATACAAGCTTCATTTCTAGGGTCAATACCGCCTTTACCAATAGACTTACAAAAACCCAACCAAGGACCCTACTCAATTGAAGCTTTGCAATTTGCTGCACAGCACCTAAGCTTGCCCAATCGCTAAACCCCCAGTAGAAGGGGCTTAAGGTACCTGTCCGTAAACTTTCAGATAAGATGAAGGTATGCATTTACTACCAGAAATAATCAATTCAGCAAAATCTATTCAAGATATTCGTCGGAATATTCACGCTCATCCCGAGTTGCGTTTTGAAGAAAATCGTACTGCTGATCTAGTTGCTGAAGCGCTATCTAGTTGGGGAATTTCGGTCTATCGCGGTATGGGGAAAACTGGCGTGGTAGGTCGACTAGATGGTGATTTAGGTCCGGGCAAAATGATCGGCTTACGCGCAGATATGGATGCCCTTCCTCTACAAGAACATAATAACTTTGAGCACACCTCTCGCAATCCAGGCAAGATGCACGCCTGTGGACATGATGGTCACACTGCCATGCTTCTTGGAGCGGCTCAATATTTATCAAACCATCGAGATTTCAAAGGCACTGTCATCTTTATTTTTCAGCCTGCCGAAGAAGGGGGTGCTGGTGCTAAGGAAATGATTCAGGACGGCCTCTTCAAAGAGTTTCCATGTGATGCCGTATTTGGTCTGCATAACTGGCCCGGATTAGCAGAAGGTCATTTTGGTGTTACCGCAGGCCCAATGATGGCTTCTAGTAATGCTTTTGAAATCACCATCAAAGGTAAAGGTGGTCATGCTGCCTTGCCTCACAACAGCGCAGATCCTGTACTGACCGGAGTACAAGTAGTCCAAGCACTGCAAAGCATCATTACACGTAATAAGCGCCCCGTGGATGCAGCTGTCTTATCGATTACCCAATTTCATGCGGGTGAAACCAGCAACGTGATTCCTGATAGCGCTTTCATTGGTGGAACGGTGAGAACCTTTACCTTGGAAGTATTGGACCTCATTGAAGCACGTCTACGAGAAATTTCTCACGGCGTCGCTAGTGCATTTGATTGTCAAGCAGAAATTGTTTTTAAACGAAGTTATCCGCCCTTGATCAACCACGAGAAAGAAGTGGATTTTGCTGCTGAGGTAATGGCGGAAGTTGTTGGTCCACAAAACGTCAATACCTCCATCGATCCAACGATGGGTGCAGAAGATTTCGCATTCTTATTACTAGAAAAACCTGGCTGCTACGTCTTCCTAGGAAATGGCGATGGCGATCACCGCTCTGTTGGTCATGGTATGGGACCATGCCATCTTCATAATCCTTCTTATGACTTCAATGATGCTTTGATCCCAGTAGGCGTAAGCTATTGGGTAAAGCTTGCTCAGCGCTATTTGGAAAAGAATTAAGAGTTGGTAAATTTGGCTGGGCGTTTTTCTACAAACGCTGCCATGCCTTCTTTTTGGTCATCGGTTGCAAAGCATGCATGAAACAAACGACGTTCAAAATGAATTCCTTCAGAAAGTGTTGTTTCATAAGCTGTATTGATTGCCTCTTTAACCATCATCGCTGTAAGCAAGGGCATATCTGCAATCCCTTTAGCAATTGCTTTCACTTCCTTTAATAAGTCAGCTTGAGGGAATATGCGTGCTACCAAACCAGCGCGCTCAGCTTCTGCAGCATCCATCATACGTCCAGTCAAAGCGAGATCCATCGCCTTTGCTTTCGATACTGCACGGGGTAAACGCTGTGTGCCGCCAGCTCCAGGAATAATTCCTAGCTTCACTTCAGGCTGGGCAAACTTCGCATTATCAGCAGCCATAATCGTGTCGCACATCATCGCTAATTCACAACCTCCACCAAGCGCGTAACCAGAGACTGCTGCGATTATGGGCTTACGAACTTTCTTCATCTCTTCCCAATTGCGGGAGATGAAGTCCTCACGATAGACATCTTTAAATTTATATTTAGCCATTGAAGTGATATCTGCGCCCGCAGCAAATGCTTTGTCACTTCCAGTAATAATGATGCAACCGATTTTGTCATCAGCATCAAAGCCCAATAAGGCAGCGCCCAACTCATCCATCAATTCATCATTCAGAGCATTGAGCACCTCTGGACGATTGAGGGTGATAGTGGCAACTTTGCCATCTACTGCAGTCAAAATAGTGTTGTAGCTCATAGATCTCTTTCTAAGGTATATTCAATTAGCGTGGTAGTAATACCCACATCTTGCCATTTTGTTTCATGCGTCCGGCCAATTCTCCAGCAGCATCTCCCGAACCCCAATAGTAGTCTGCTCGAACGCCTCCGACAATCGCTTTGCCAGTATCTTGGGCCATCACTAGTTTTTGTAAAGGTTGATCGCTTAAGGGTCTAGTTGTTGCCAAAAATACGGGTGCTCCTAATGGCATTGCTTGTAAATCGATAGCAATGCTACGCTCAGCTGTTAATGGAACATTTAATGCACCTGTAGGCCCGAGGTCTGCACTAACATTTCCAGGAAGTTCTTTAAAAAATACAAAGCGCGGATTTGCATTAAGCATTGCGTTCACCCGATCGGGGTTACGTTTAGCCCACTGTGAAATGCCCTGCATCGTTGCTTCACTTCGATTAATTTCTTTTTTATCCAGCAGCCATTGCGCAAATGACTTGAAGGGTTGTTCATTGGTCCCGGCATAGCCTAAGCGCATGACACGACCATCTTGTAGGCGAATTTTTCCTGAGCCTTGAATTTGCATAAATGCTGCAGCCACTGGATCTTGAACCCATGCAATCTCAGAACCCTTCAAGATTCCCGAACTCATCAACTCGGCTCGACTCGGGCCAGGATTAGGCCTTGTTTGGCGCCATGCGTTGGGATAAGCATATAAAGGTACGCTGTAAAGACTGGTCCGAGTTTGTGAACCATTCATCACTGGTTCGTAATATCCAGTAACAAGACCTGTTTCACTACCAGCACTATTACGAATTTCGAAGGGCTGAAAGTTACTTTCAAAATATTGGCGGATAGCTTGACCATCTCTCACGGAAACACTTGCAGCTTGCGTACAAACCTGTCGCCAATTGAGCTCACTATTTCGCTTACGCAAGGCATCACAACTCTTTAACCAAGCAGGCCATGCTTGAGATAAATCATCCTCTTGCCATCCTGGGAGAGCTTGCCAAGAGACTGCGCTAAAACTCGCAATAGGAGAATTGTAATTTGGGGAAACCGGAGTGGAGCTTGAACGATATCCTGTTCCACGCGTAGGAGGGCTTGAACAGCCGACTATTAAACTCCCAATCAGAATAGCGGATACACTTATTACAAAAGTCCGCTGTAAGACAGGGTTTGTTAATTTAAATAGTGAAAACATGATTGCCAATTTACTCGATCAGTATCCCATGTTGCTCTTTGTTGCTGAGGGCGCTATTGCATTGGGACTTTTGCTGTTTATCGTCCTCTGGACTGGTAAAGGCAAAAAATAGACCTAGTGGAGTGTGCGAGGCATTACTAGGGCAAACTCTGGGATCGGAGCCTGGAAAAACTGCGCCTCTTCAGTTACACAAAAATACTCCCCACGCATTGTGCCTGCAGGAGTAGGTAAAGTAGCCCAACTGGTGTACTCAAATTGCTCCCCTGTACGCAGGAGAGGTTGCTGCCCAACCACTCCCAAACCACGAACTTCCTGGACCTCATTATCCCCGTCAGTAATAAACCAATGGCGGGCTATTAACTGAATACTGGCAGTTCCAGTATTGCGAATAGTGACCGTATAGGCAAAGGCAAACTGGCGGTTATCTGGGTCAGATTGCTCTGGCAGGTACTGGGTTTTAACCGTAATAGTGATTTCGTGAGGGTTCATGCACGAATTCTGCTCCATCCTGAAGCCAACTGCAAGCTAGAATCTAGGAATGGAAAGCCAAAAAACACCATCCCAAAGCCAATTTGTCATTGCCCCCTCCATTTTGTCGGCTGACTTTGCCTGCCTAGGCAAAGAAGTTCAAGATGTTCTGGTAGCAGGCGCTGATTGGATTCACTTTGATGTGATGGACAACCACTATGTACCTAACCTCACCATTGGACCTCTAGTATGTGAGGCTATTCGTCCGCATGCTGTAAAAAATGGCAAGCCAGTAGTCATTGATGTTCACCTCATGATTGAACCTGTGGATCGTATTGTTCCGGATTTTGCAAAAGCTGGCGCTAACCTGATCAGCTTTCATCCAGAGGCAAGTCCTCACGTGAACCGTACACTCAATTTGATTCGAGACCAAGGCTGTCAGTCAGGATTGGTTTTAAATCCAGCGACACCTTTAGATCATCTTGACCATACTCTAGATCTCCTTGACTTAGTGCTACTAATGTCAGTAAACCCGGGATTTGGCGGTCAATCTTTTATAGCGAGCACCCTCAATAAAATTGCACAAGTACGTACACGCTTAGACCAATATCAAGCTGACACTGGTCGTCATATCCGACTTGAAGTAGATGGTGGAATTAAGGTTGATAACATTGCGCAGGTTGCAAAAGCAGGTGCCGATACTTTTGTTGCAGGCTCAGCAATTTTTGGAAAAGACAATTACGCCTCCGTCATTGAAGTAATGCGTGCAGAATTGGGAAAGTCGAGTAGAGCCTGATGCAGCGTGAAGAATTTAACGCCCTCGGGAAGCAGGGCTTCAATCGTATTCCTCTAGTAAAAGAAGTTCTTGCGGATCTTGAAACCCCCTTATCGCTCTACGTCAAGCTTACTCAAGCATTTGGTAAAACTAATACTTATCTTTTGGAATCTGTTTTGGGTGGCGAACGTTTTGGGCGCTTCTCTTTTATTGGCTTACCAGCCAAAACCATCCTTAAAACCATTGGCACGCCTTATTCGCCTGTAAATGAAGTCATCACCGATGGCAAGGTAGTGGAAAGCAATACTGATAACCCTCTCGACTTTGTTGATGCTTATTTCAAGCGCTTTAAGGTTGCTCTACCACCTGGCTTGCCCCGCTTTTGTGGCGGTCTTGCTGGTTATTTTGGTTATGACACGGTCCGATATATTGAAGCGCGTCTTGCCAAGCATTCATTGCCTGACGAATTAGGGGTGCCTGATATTCAGCTGATGTTAACTGAAGAGCTTGCAGTGATTGATAACGTCGCTGGCAAAATCTATTTGATAGTGTATGCAGACCCAAGTCAGCCGGAGAGTTTTGACAGCGCTCATGAGCGCTTAAAAGAATTACTTGCCTGCCTTAGTAAGCCTGTGAGCATGCCTGCATCGTTACCAAGCAAGAAGACTGAGTTGATCCGCAAATTTAAAGCGGAAGATTTTGAAAATGCTGTACGTAGAACAAAAGAATATATTTTGGCCGGCGACTGCATGCAAGTGGTGATTGGTCAGCGAATCAGTAAACCATTTACAGATTCACCATTAGCGCTCTATAGGGCTTTGCGTTCACTCAATCCCTCGCCTTATATGTATTTTTATGATTTTGGAGATATGCAAATTGTTGGGTCTTCTCCAGAAATTTTGGTGCGCCAAGAGCAGCGTGACGCAGAAAAAATTGTCACGATTCGACCATTAGCTGGAACTCGTCCACGTGGAGCAAATACTACTGAAGATGAGCGGCTTGCTAAAGAACTCTTAGCTGACCCTAAAGAAATCGCTGAGCATGTCATGTTGATTGATTTAGCGCGTAATGATGTTGGGCGCATTGCTAAAACTGGCTCGGTGAAGGTCACGGATTCTATGTCCATTGAAAAATATTCTCATGTTCAACATATCGTAAGTTCCGTAGAAGGCCATCTTTTAGACAATATGAGCAATATGGATGTACTACGCGCCACCTTTCCAGCGGGCACTCTATCAGGAGCGCCTAAAATTCGTGCAATGGAAATCATTGATGAAATGGAAATTGTCAAACGCGGGGTTTATGGTGGTGCAGTTGGCTATCTGTCCTTCTCAGGTGATATGGATGTGGCGATTGCTATTCGTACTGGCGTCATTCGTGATGGCATACTGCACTCCCAAGCGGGCGCTGGTGTAGTGGCCGACTCTGACCCTACAGCAGAATGGAAAGAGACTGAAGCTAAAGCACGTGCCGTCCTTACTGCCGCTGATTTAGTACAAGGAGGACTTGATGCTCCTGATGATTGATAACTACGATTCTTTTACATACAACTTAGTCCAATATTTTGCAGAGCTAGGCGAAGAGGTCAAAGTATTTAGGAATGATGAAATTGCCGTTGAAGAAATTGCAAGAATTAATCCTGCACGTATTTGTATTTCTCCTGGGCCTTGTAGCCCAACAGAAGCTGGTATTTCCGTTGAAACTATTAAACGCTATGCAGGACAAATTCCCATTCTCGGGGTTTGCCTCGGACACCAAGCAATTGGCGAAGCATTTGGTGGCAATATCATTCGCGCACAAAAAGTCATGCATGGTAAGACGGATGACATTCACCATACTGGGGTGGGTGTTTTTAAGAACTTACCCAACCCCTTTAAGGTCACTCGCTATCACTCTCTCGCGATTGAAAAGAGCACATTACCCGCAGTACTAGAAGTGACAGCCACCTCTTCTGACGGCGAAATCATGGGAGTGCGCCATCGTGAGCTTGCAGTGGAGGGCGTTCAGTTTCATCCAGAGTCGATTCTGTCTGAGCATGGTCATGCTCTACTCAAAAATTTTTTACAAATTCAATAATTCATCTAGAGCTTATATGTCGATTACCCCTCAAGAAGCCCTCCAACGTTGTATTGAGCACCGCGAACTGTCTCATGATGAAATGACAGCCATGATGCGACTCATCATGAGTGGTGAAATGTCACCAGAACTAGTGGCTGGTCTCCTAGTAGCACTTCGCACAAAGAAAGAAACGGTTGGCGAAATTGCTGCTGCTGCTCAAGTGATGCGTGAGTTTGCTACTTCAGTTCATGTTAATGATCGCACGCACTTAGTTGATGTTGTAGGCACTGGTGGTGATGGCGCCCACACCTTTAATATTTCAACTGCAGCGATGTTTGTAGCAGCCGGTGCGGGCGCTCAAATTGCAAAGCATGGCAACCGCAGCGTTAGCAGTAAATCGGGTAGTGCTGATGTACTAGAGGCTTTAGGCGTCAATCTTGCCCTCTCTGCTGAACAAGTAGCTCAATGTATCTCTGCAGTGGGTGCTGGCTTTATGTTCGCACCCAACCATCATCCCGCCATGAAAAATGTTGTTCCTATTCGCAAACAATTGGGTGTTCGTACTATTTTCAATATCTTGGGCCCACTGACCAATCCAGCTGATGCGAAGCGCATCTTAATGGGGGTATTTCATTCAGATTTAGTTGGCATACAAGCACGGGTATTGCAGGCTTTAGGAATGGAACATGCTTTAGTGGTCTATGGTCGTGACGGTTTAGATGAAATCTCCTTAGAAGGCCCAACACTCGTGGGTGAGCTAAAAGATGGCGTCGTACATGAATATGAAATCCACCCCAAAGACTTTGGACTCAATACTGCACTCACTAGTAGCTTTAAAGTAGGTAATGCGGAAGAGTCCAAAAAAATTGTTTTAGAGGTACTCAATAACGAGCCGGGGCCAGCCTGCGATATCGTTTGCCTCAATGCTGGCGCCACACTTTATGTCGCTGGCGTTGCTAAAGATATTGCAAGTGGTATTGCTATGGCTCAATCTGCAATATGCTCAGGCGCTGCTCGCCAAAAACTGGATGCGTTTGTCGCTGCAACCCAATCTAAATAAGTATTTATGAGTGATATCCTCGAAAAAATTGTTGCGACTAAGAAGATTGAGATTGCTAATATCTCCAAGCAATTTTCATTGGTAAATCAACGTGATCTGGCCCTAGAAAATAATCAAAGCCCTGCTTTAAAGCCCCGTGGTTTCATTAACTCCATTTATCAAAAAATTGCCTCTGGCCAAGCGGGCGTTATTACTGAAATCAAAAAGGCGAGCCCTAGTAAAGGCATCTTGCGAGAAAACTTTAATCCTGCTGAAATTGCTTACTCTTATGAAAAGCATGGCGCGGCGTGTTTATCCGTACTGACAGATGTAGATTACTTCCAAGGATGCAATGCTTACCTGCAAGAGGCCCGCGCAGCTTGCACTATTCCCGTGCTCCGTAAAGACTTTACGATTGACCCTTACCAGGTCTATGAGGCTCGTGCTATTGGCGCAGATGCCATTTTGCTAATTGTTGCCTGCTTAGAGCTTAATCAAATGAAAGAGCTTGAAGCGTGTGCCCATGAATTAGGTTTAGATGTTCTAGTTGAAGTGCACAATGCACCGGAACTTGAACAAGCGCTTGAATTAAAAACGCCTTTATTAGGAATCAATAATCGCAACCTCAAAACTTTCGAAGTAAGCTTACAGACAACCCTTGCGCTCATGTCTATGGTTCCCAACAATAAAACTTTGGTAACTGAGTCAGGAATTCTAAATCGCTCTGATGTGCAACTCATGCGCGCAAACCAAGTAAATGCATTTTTGGTTGGTGAAGCGTTTATGCGGGCAAGCGATCCGGGGATAGCTCTTAGCGAGCTGTTTTCCTAGTATTTCTTAAAAGCTCAATGCCATACTTAAAGATGGCAATCAACAATAACGAGCCCAAGACGTCGCCAAGCAGCATCACGAGAAAGTGATGAATAGTTCCAGTATCTTCAAGCCCCATGATCGAGAACCACCACTGGTGAAGGCCAGCGCTCAATAAGGCAAAAAGGAAAATACACATCATTAATTTTTGGAGACTGAGATTACTCAGATCGGGCTCCAATTGAATATTGTTCAAAACAAAGATCCTGGCTAAATATGGTGCAAATCCTGATATCAAAGCGATGCCAATGCATGCCACTAAATCTTGAGGAAAGACTCCGTAGTAACTCAGCAAGAAGGATGAAAAACTAATCCCTAAGGCCCCGGGTAGCCCAAAGACTAAGATCAGAAATAATCTCAATCCAGCGGGTAGATAAATCCAATGAACCCCTAAGCCATAAATTAATTCGGTAGTTAACCAATCATTGAGATAAAACAAAATTAAGTACGATACCGAACAAATTCCAAACTCAAAGAGCCACCCAGTAAGGCCGGAAGAAAATATTTTTGTCATTAATCAGAGTATGGTTCATTTTTTCATGATTGCATATAAGTTCCATACAAGTTCACCTAAGGGCTAATACGTATATACTATTCATAACTTACAAGATTCTTAATTTAATTCTGCAATCCACATACCATGCTAAGCAATAAAACTTCTTATCTTCGCTTTCTCAATTTACTAGATGCCATCGATCGCATGAATCCTGGTAAAAAGCTCGATCGCACTGAGGAAAGCTTGCTCGATAAAATCGTGCTCGCTTCATTCGCTAAAAAAACGATCTTAGTAGGAGATTTAATTTCACTCTCTGAACTGGGCTCCCAGGCTACTTTGCATGGCCGCTTGAAAAATCTCAATGCCATGGGATACATCAAAATGGCTGCTAATGTTGATGGACGCAAAAAAGAAGTGGTGCCAACAAAGCTAACTCTTAAACGTTATGAAGAAATTTCTAAATGTTTAGAGAAGGCAGCAAAAGCTGGTTAAGAAGCTACTGCCTTAGATAATTTAGAAGTAATGGTTATTTTATTTAAACATTAAATAAGAAGTTCAATACATCTCCGTCTTTCACGACATACTCTTTTCCTTCAGCCCGCATCTTGCCAGCCTCTTTAGCGCCTGACTCGCCTTTGAAGCGAATGAAGTCATCATAAGAAATGGTTTGGGCACGAATAAAACCACGCTCGAAATCCGTATGAATTACGCCTGCTGCCTGAGGAGCTGTATCACCTTGATGAATAGTCCAAGCCCTTACCTCTTTTACGCCAGCCGTGAAATAAGTATGCAGACCAAGTAAAGAATAGCCCGCTCTAATAACACGATCTAAGCCTGGCTCTTCCATACCAAGATCAGCCAAAAATTCAACTTTATCAGCATCATCCAAATCGGCAATTTCAGCTTCTATTGCTGCACACACAGCAACCACCGGTGCATTTTCTTTTGCCGCATGTTGCTTTACTGCCTCTAAATGAGGGTTATTAGTAAAGCCATCTTCTTTCACATTAGCAACGTACATTGCAGGCTTTGCAGTAATTAAGCACAGCGGCTGAATAACTAGTTTTTCCTCTGCTGTGAGCGGCAAACTCCGCACTGGTTGAGCAGTATCTAAATGCGCCTGAACTTTAGTCAGCACTGCTACCAAAGCAGCAGCCTCTTTGTCATTGCCAGACTTTGCAGCCTTAGTTGAACGATTTAATGTCTTTTCAACGGTAGCTAAATCCGATAAAGCCAACTCCGTATCAATCACACCAATATCAGCAATTGGATCAATTTTTCCGGCAACGTGGATAACGTTTGGATCTTCAAAACAACGGACGACATGGGTAATAGCATCGGTTTCGCGAATATTGGCTAAAAATTGATTACCAAGACCCTCCCCTTTAGAGGCACCCGCCACCAAACCCGCAATATCGACGAACTCGACTGCGGCCGGCAGAATGCGCTCAGGCTTCACAATTTCAGCCAGTGCAGCTAAGCGGGGATCAGGAACCTCAACGATGCCTACATTAGGCTCAATCGTGCAGAAAGGATAGTTTTCCGCTGCGATTCCAGCCTTGGTAAGCGCATTAAAGAGGGTAGATTTGCCGACATTAGGCAGGCCGACGATGCCACATTTTAAAGACATGGGCTTATTGTAAAGGTGCTAGATTCGATATCATCGAGTTATGTCAGAAGTTCACGAAAAAATCTCCACTAAATCCCCTCCACATCCCATTAAATCTCGCACCGTGGACGTTGTAGTCATTGGGGGAGGGATTGTCGGCAAAGCTTGTGCCTTAGGATTGGCGCAGCTGGGCCTTCATACTATTGAAATTGCTCCGGATTTAGGGCAAACGATCCCAAGCCCACAAGGTGATCAATGGAGTCAGCGGGTATATGCTTTTTCGCTCAGTACACAAAAATTATTAGCCCATCTACAAATTTGGGATGCCCTAGATCATTCCCGTATGCAAGTTGTAAGGGATATGCGGATTTATGGAGATCGGGGTGAAAAGGATGATCAACTGCACCTCTCGGCATTCGAAGCGGGTACACCTCAATTAGCATGGATTGGCGAATCCAATCTGGTTGAACATACTCTTGATCAAGCTTCTCGCTTTCAGAATAAATTAGAGCGCTTAACTGATGTAGTCGAAAAAATAGATACTGATCACGATGGTGTCACACTCACTCTAAAAAATGGGGGTGTGATTCAAGCGCAACTGGTGATTGCAGCCGATGGCGCAAATTCACCTATCCGCAGTGAATTAGGAATTAGCACCAGCGAAGAAAGTTATTCTCAAAGTGCTGTTGTGGCGAATTGGATATGCAGCTATCCCCACCTTGAAACGGCTTTTCAGTGGTTCTTACCAGGCGGTGACATCATTGCGATGCTGCCCCTGCCAAATAAACAAGTATCAATGGTTTGGTCAACTTCTCCAGAAAATGCATCTGCACTTTTAAAGCTTGACCAAAATGGATGGTCCGATCTTTTAAGTTCTATCGCCAATGCTGCCATTGGTAAACAACTGGGTGAACTCACTCTGAATTCAACGCCTGCAGCTTTCCCATTAAGAAAAATGAGGGCGAATCGATTTATTGGTCCAGAATCTGCTCCAAAAATTGTCCTCATTGGCGATGCTGCGCACGTCATGCATCCGCTTGCTGGGCAGGGCTTAAATTTAGGTCTTCGTGATGTTGCCGTCTTACTCAACATTCTTGGTAAACGTGAGTCCTTTCGCTCAGCGAGTGACCCAGTACTACTTCGTCGTTATGAACGCCAGCGTCAAGGAGATACTACTGCGCTACTGTGGGTCACCGATAAACTGAAGAAATTATTTTCTGCAAGCGGTAATCCAGAGCGACAACTGCGCAATTGGGGTCTTGGATTAGTAAATAGAAGTCACTTTATGAAACAACGCCTCATTGAACGTGCCTTAGGAGAAATTGATTTTGAATAAATTTTTGTCTAGTAGCTTATTCCTGCTTGGCACTCTACTTTGCATCGGTACCGCACATGCACAAGCAGAACAACAGCTCAAGACCGAGCTCCAGAAGAAATTAGGTACCAACGCCAAAGTACGCAGCGTTTCTCCTTCTCCTGTCACAGGTCTATATGAAGTATTGGTTGGTAATGATGTCTTCTATTCAGACAGCAGCGGCAAATATCTGATTCAGGGAGAAATCATTGAGCTGGCAACCGGTAAAAATATTACCGAACAAAGACAAGCCGATATAAATCGGATTAAGTGGGCTGACCTCACAACAGCAAATGCGATCAAAACAGTCCGCGGGAATGGTAGCCGACAGCTAGCAGTATTTTCTGATCCGAATTGTGGCTACTGTAAGCGTCTTGACAAGTCATTACAGCAGCTAGACAACGTCACCATCTACACCTATCTGATCCCTATTTTGTCGCCAGACTCAGCCCTCAAATCAAAACAAATATGGTGCTCTAGTGATCCTTATAAGACCTATATAGATTGGATGGTCAATGGGCTTACTCCTAGCGGTAAGAGTGATTGCACTACCCCGCTAGATAAAAATTTGGCTTTTGCAAAGTCCTATGGCATCACTGGTACACCGACCATTTTCTTTACTGATGGCAGTCGTTTTCCTGGTGCGGTACAGATTGCGGACATTGAAAAGAAATTTAGCTCACTTAAATAAATGTCATGAGTCACTCAGATCTTCCTGCAATTCAATACACCATATGGCCAGCCGACCTTCATGGCCATCGCTTTCGGGTCAAGCTGCACATTGCTAACCCAGACCCCGATGGTCAAATATTGGAAATGCCAGCATGGATTCCAGGGAGCTATCTCATACGAGATTTCAGTAAGCATATTGAATCTATTGAGGCATATACGAATGGGAAAAACATCAAACCTGTTTCTTTAGATCGAATTGATAACGACCGGTGGTGCCTGCCTCAGAACTGTGCTGCTGCAGACATTATCACTACAGTCTATGCCTTTGATTCCTCGGTTCGAGCAGCCTATCTCGATACTGAGCGAGCATTCTTTAACGCTAGTAGCTTATGTCTAGCAGTAAAAGGGCAAGAACAGTTACCGTGCTCTCTGGCCATTGTTGCGCCAGAAGCAGCATCTGCCGATCGCTGGTCAGTACAAACTAGTATGAGGTCAGTCAAAACTGATTCGCAAGGTTTTGGTTTTTATCTGGCGAAAGATTACGAGGACTTACTTGATCATCCAGTTGCTATGGGTGAATTTCAAATAGTGCAGTGGAAATCGAATGGGATACCTCATCGCATGGCGATTCAAGGCTGCGTGAATCTGATAGATTCAGAAAAGCTCGCAGATGACCTACAAGCAATTTGCACAGCTACGATGAATCTATTCGAACCTCAATCCAAAAAGGCACCTTTTAATCACTACCTATTCTTAGTCAATGCGGTGCTCAATGGCTATGGCGGTCTGGAACATCGCAATAGCACTGCTTTACTATGTCGGCGCGATCAGATTCCTCAAAACGGGATACTTTATGAAGAAAGTATCTATAGGGAGTTTTTAGGCTTATGCAGTCATGAATATTTTCATGCGTGGTTAGTAAAGCGCATTCAACCGAAAGCATTTCAACCCTACCAACTCGATCGTAGAAATCATACTCGCCTGCTCTGGCTGTTTGAGGGTTTCACTAGCTACTATGATGATCTTCAGCTGTTTCGTAGCAAACGGATAGACCTCAAAACATATTTGAAATTAGTTGCTGATAACTGGAATGGAATTTTGCGTGGTCCAGGAAGACAGAAACAAAGTCTTGCAGATAGTTCATTTGACGCTTGGAACAAGTATTACCAGGCTGATGAAAATACCCCAAATGCAGTAGTGAGCTACTACGGTAAGGGTGCATTACTTGCCTTAGGTCTAGATCTACAAATTAGGGCTTTCTCTAAAAATCAGAAGTCTTTAGATGACCTGATGCGACTCATTTGGCAAAGGCATGGTATCACTATGGAAGGCATTGCTGAGGATGGTATAGATATACTGCTGTCCGATCTTTTGGGGGACGGTTTTACCAAAACTTGGCATGACATGAAGCACAAATATATATTTGGCACTGAAGATATACCCATTCAAAAATGGATTGCCTCACAACATATTTCAGTTCAACTAAAACCTGTATCCAAGCTTGAAAAGCTAAAGCTTCAATTTGGTATGCGTTATAGCGACGCTAATGGCTGGCTCAAAGTAACCCATGTTTTAGATGGAGGAATCGCCCAAGCAGCTGGGCTATCAGCGGGTGATTTATTGGCTAGTATTAATGGTCAACGCATCACTAGCGCACGCTGGGATAAGGTTCTTGCTGGACTTTCAGAAAACCAAAACATCAGTATTTGCTTTTATAGAGATGACTTGATGCATGAGCGCTTGGCTATACTGAAAGCTACGACGCCTACTCAATATGAGCTCAATAGTACAAAAAATTCCTAATTGATTTGATGCACTCTTTTTCAGAAGTTGACATCCCTCAAGATTGGCGAGAGCTACTAGGCAATTACTTTGATTCCGCAGAGTGGAGAGTATTAAAAAATAATTTGCAAGTGCTATTGGCCCAAGAGCCTCATCTGATTCGACCCGAGCCCGAGTTTTTTTTCAAAGCCTTGCAATTAACACCGGTTGATCTAGTCAAAGTTGTTATTTTGGGTCAGGATCCCTATCACTCACCAGGGCTTGCTCAAGGACTGGCATTTTCAATCCCTGCTGATATTGCAATGAATTCGCGAGCATTCCCAAGCTCACTCCGTAATATCAGCAAAGCGCTTGCTATTGAACAATTTGGTCACCTTCCTCATGGTGATTTACATCATTGGGCCAAACAAGGTGTTCTACTCCTAAATACCGCGCTTAGCGTGAAATTAGGTGAGGCAGGAAGTCATGTCAATCTTGGGTGGAAGAATTTGATTGATCAATTAATTTCTGCCTTAGCTCACCACAAACCGCATTTGGTTTGGCTGCTTTGGGGTGGTCACGCACAATCCAAATTGCCGCTGATAGCCAACAATTCTGAACAGCTCATATTGCAATCCTCACATCCTTCAGGACTAGGCGTCTATAAAACTGATCGACCATTCTTAGAGCCTGGTGATCAGAAAAGTTCTGGTCATTTTATGAAGACCAATGAGTGGCTAGTGCAACACAGTCAGACCCCCATTCAATGGATAAGCCACACTACTAAAGACTTATTTTGCGAAAGCGGTGAAGATACATCCCACTAGGCAGGATGCAAAAATAGCACTTAGCCATTCAAGCATTTGCCCAGACTGGAAAAAACCGGCGTACTGTCCCAAATAGGCGCTAGCAGCAGCTGCAATAAAGCCTAGAAAGCTCGCCAAGAAGAGCTTTACTGGCTTTGATCCACTTGACTTGCCAGGGTAAAAAATCCAAGCCGATGCCCCTGATGCGCCGCCAATCAACAGAAAAGCCAATAACCCCATTGTTACCCCCATTAATTGCGTCATCAAATCTATAATCACCATTATGAAGTTGTTGACACTCGGCATCAATCATCACACAGCACCGGTCGCCATTCGGGAAAAGGTCGCCTTTGACCCCGAATTTCTTCAGGAAGCGTTGCACGATCTTCGCCAACACCTCCTTGGCGAGAATCAGGCTGGGCTACCCGAGGCAACCATTTTATCGACTTGCAATCGCACTGAACTCTACTGCGCTGCCAATGATGCTAGCGCAGTCGGACTCTTACATGAAGCGACTTTTGATTGGCTTGCCAAAACGCAACGATTGGCCCCAAGTAGTCTGCAGCCCCATATTTATTCTCTTCCCCAATCGGATGCAGTTCGTCACGCTTTTAGGGTGGCATGCGGTCTAGATTCAATGGTCATTGGCGAAACCCAAATCTTGGGACAAATGAAAGATGCGGTTAGAACTGCCAATGATGCAGGGGTTTTAGGTACTTACCTAAACCAACTGTTTCAGAAAACATTTGCTGTTGCCAAGGAAGTTCGTGGCTCAACAGAAATTGGAGCGCATTCAATTTCAATGGCTGCTGCATCTGTTCGCTTATCAGAACGCATCTTCGAAAAGATTTCCGATCAGCGGATTTTGTTTATTGGTGCGGGTGACATGATTACGCTGTGTGCCACGCACTTTGTAGCGCGCAAACCCAAAAATGTAACGATTGCCAATCGTACGATCGAACGAGGTCAAGAACTTGCAGACTCTATTTCCGCTCAAAATGTAGAGGCTGAATCCTTCAGACTTTCTGATCTGCCTGGGCGACTCCATGAATTCGACATTATTATTTCGAGCACCGCCTCCTCCTTACCTATCATTGGCCTGGGTATGGTGGAAAGCGCTCTGAAATTACGTCGTCGCAAACCGATGGTTATGATTGACTTGGCTGTCCCGCGTGACTTTGAGCCTGAAATCTCGAGACTAGATGATGTGTATCTCTATACGGTGGACGATTTAGGCGTCATGATTCAGACTGGTGCTAATTTACGTCAAGCTGCCGTTAGCCAAGCTGAGGCGATCATTGAAGATCGCGTTGGCAACTTTATGCACTGGATGCAAGGGCGTAATGCAGTGCCCATCATTCAAGATATACAGCAGCAAGGCGAACACTTAAGACAGCTTGAGCTTGAGCGTGCAATGAAACGCCTCATGCGGGGTGACGATCCACAAGAAGTACTCAGTGCAATGGCTCAAGGCCTGACTAATAAATTTTTACATGGTTCACTCCATGCACTACAACACTCCAATGGTGCTGAGCGTGACGCTCTGATGAAGTTATTGCCTAAGCTATTCGCCTCGCATCCTAAGCCAGAAGATCATTAAATGAAGCCCAGCATGCGGGCTAAGCTAGATTACCTAGATACGCGCTTAGCCGAACTCAACTCCCTGTTAACTTCTGAAGAAGCAACCAAAGATATGGATGCTTATCGAAAACTGACGCGCGAGCATTCTGACATTGCTACCGTTGTCGAGCAATTTGGACTGTACAAGCAAGCTGAAGCAGATGCGCAAGCAGCAGAGGAAATGCGCAAGGATCCGGAGATGAAGGACTTTGCCGATGATGAGCAAAAGCAAGCGACAGCAACGATGGAAGAGCTTGAAGGGATCTTGCAAAAACTCCTACTTCCCAAAGATGAAAATGACGAACGTAATGTATTTTTAGAAATCCGTGCAGGCACAGGGGGTGATGAGAGTGCCTTATTTGCAGGGGATTTATTACGCATGTATACCCGCTTTGCGGAACGTCAGGGCTGGAAAGTAGAAATCGTTAGCTCTGCTGAATCTGATTTAGGTGGATACAAAGAAGTCGTGCTGCGCTTAGTTGGGCAATCAGTCTATTCACGACTCAAATTTGAATCTGGTGGTCATCGCGTGCAACGTGTTCCCCAAACAGAAACGCAAGGCCGTATTCATACCTCTGCTTGTACAGTAGCCGTCATGCCTGAGGCTGACGAATTAGAGGCCGTCAAAATTAATCCCGCAGAACTGCGTATCGACACCTTCCGCGCCTCTGGCGCTGGTGGCCAGCATATTAATAAAACCGATTCTGCAGTCCGCATTACCCACCTACCCACTGGTACTGTCGTTGAGTGTCAAGATGATCGCAGCCAACATCGAAATCGTGAACAAGCAATGAAGGTATTGGTATCGCGCATCATGGATGCACGCCAACGTGAAAAACATAACCTAGAAGCCCAAACTCGTAAATCGCTTATTGGCTCTGGCGATCGTAGCGACCGCATTCGTACCTATAACTTTCCACAGGGGCGCATTAGTGATCACCGCATTAATCTCACACTGTATAAGATTGATGCCATGATGGATGGTGATCTAGATGACCTCTGCAATGCCCTTGCCTCCGAGCATCAAGCTGAATTACTTGCCGCACTAGGCGATAACTAAACTTTTATGAGTACTGATTTAGCTTTACGTGACTTGTTGCGTAACTCTACCCTTCCCCAAAGCGAAGCACGCCTATTACTTGCCCATGTGCTAGAGCAACACTATCAACTACCTCGCTCAGCCTTAATCTCTAAGGATGAGTTGGTGCTCAGCGCAGATGCCCTTGCAAATTGGAAGGGGCTTGAAGCCAAGCGCCTCAATGGTGAGCCAATCGCCTATCTCGTAGGCAAGAAAGGCTTCCACAATATCGAATTACAGGTAGCGCCAGGCGTTTTAATTCCGCGCCCAGAAACTGAATTGCTTGTTGAGATTGGGCTTCGTGAAATCAACAAACTGGGTGGTAAAGCAAGCTTGCTCGATTTAGGTACCGGCTCCGGAGCCATTGCACTAGCAATTGCTAGTGCTGCGCCAGATACACTAATAACAGCAACCGATCAGTCTGTACAAGCCCTAACCATTGCCAAAGTTAATGCTAAATACTTAAATCTGGAAGAGCGTGTGCAATTTGCGCTAGGTAGCTGGTATGACGCCATTAATGAAGATGCTATCTTTGATCTCATCCTGAGCAATCCGCCTTATATTGAAAAGGGTGACCCCCACTTGCAGCAAGGTGACCTGCGTTTTGAGCCCCTGGGCGCATTGACCGACCAGGCAAATGGATTAAGCTGCATAGAGGCCATCATCTCTGGTGCTTCAGCTCACTTAAGCCCCCATGGGCTCATTGCTGTAGAGCATGGCTTTGATCAGTCTGAAGCTGTGATAGATTTGATGAAATCAGCGGGCTTAAGAGATATTGAAGCCTATCTTGATTTAGCGGGTCACCGCCGGGTTGCTTCAGGCCGCAAATAAGCCCTTTGAATAACCTTTTTTGGGATAAAGTCTTAAAATTAAGTGGGCGTCGATTTATACATAGGCGCATTAATAGAAATACTGCTCTTCTGGAAAGAATTTATGGATACACAAGCTCAAATTAAAGAAATCGTAACAAGCCATCCTGTGGTCTTGTTTATGAAAGGTACCGCTCAATTCCCTCAATGTGGGTTCTCAGGAAATGCTATCAATCTTCTCCGCGCGAGTGGCGTTGAGGAGCTACATACCGTTAACGTATTAGAGGATGAAGGCATTCGTCAAGGCATTAAACAATTTTCTAATTGGCCTACTATTCCGCAGCTCTATATCAATGGTGAATTTATTGGCGGCTCAGATATCATGACTGAGATGTTTGAATCTGGTGAACTGAAAAAGTTAATTCAAGCTTAATTTCAGCATCACCTCTGTGACTTTTGATCTAAGCTCTCTGCTGCTATTTGGCCTACCAGTTGCATTCTGTGTAGGCCTTTTAGTTTATGCATTGAATTTGCGCTCAGCCCTTGCACGCACCGAACTACAAACACAAACTGAATCTGCTTCAGTCATTATCTTGCGGACTGAGCGTGATCAAGCTATCCAGAATGCTATTCGCTTAGAAGCAGAGCTTGACTCAGAGCGCAAGCAAGGTTTAGGCAGAATTGAATCGCTCAATGAAGCTAAAGAGGCTTTGACTAGCCAATTCAAAAACCTCGCTAATGAAATCCTGGAAGATAAATCTAAGCGCTTTACTGAACAAAATGCTGCTAACTTAGATGCACTTTTGAAGCCTTTGCAAACGAAGTTAACGGAGTTCAAAGAGCAGGTTAATAACTCTTATGGCAATGAAGCTCGCGAGCGCTTTGCCCTAAAAAGCGAAATCGAACGCCTAGCAAATCTCAACCTTCGCATGTCTGATGAGACACGCTCTTTGACTCAAGCATTAAAAGGGGACTCAAAAGTTCAGGGTAATTGGGGCGAACTGGTACTTGAATCTATTTTGGAATCTTCAGGCCTGCGTAAGGGTGAAGAATATCTTGTTCAAGATAGTCATACCCAAACAGATGGCTCAAGACTACAGCCTGACGTAGTCATCAAACTTCCTGAGGGCCGCAGCCTGGTAGTTGATAGCAAAGTATCCATTACCGCCTATGCAAGACATGCAGAAGCGACAGACCCAAGCGTTGCAGAACAAGAGCTTGCAGCCCATATCCAGTCCTTACGTCAACATATCCAAGGCCTCTCTGGGAAAAACTATAGCTCCCTATATGGCGTGGGTTCGGTAGATTTTGTGTTGATGTTCGTACCGATTGAACCAGCCTTTTTATTAGCCCTCAAGACGGCGCCCAATCTTTATCAAGAGGCATTGGCAAAGAATATCGTTCTGGTTTGCCCAAGTACCTTAATGGCTACTCTCAGAACTGTTGCTCACTTGTGGAGACAGGATCATCAAAATCGCAATGCTTTGGAAATTGCAAAACAATGTGGCAATCTCTACGATAAGTTTGTAGGTTTTGTAGATGACTTAGAAAAACTAGGTCAGCGTCTAGACCAAGCTCAAACAAGCTACCATGATGCCTTTAATAAATTAAAGAGTGGTAAAGGTAACCTCATTCGTTCTGCTGAGAAGGTTCGCGAACTAGGCGTTAAGCCCAGCAAAGCTTTATCTATGCCATTAATAGAGTCTTCGGCAGATCCTGAATAATGATTTTGATTGATAAAACAAAAACCCCGACTAGCTTTCACTAGTCGGGGTTTTTTAATTGCGGTTACTTCAATACTGTAATTATTTGGCTTGAAAAATTAAGCAGATTTACGGCTACGTGATGCAGGTGTAGCAGTTTTCTTAACTTGAGCCATCTGACCTTGAACAGCGTCGATTGCTTGATCAGCAGTTTTTTCTGCAGTTGCAAAAGCTTCTTTACTAGCAGCGCGGAACTGCTCAAAACCTTGCAATGCACTTCCGTATACTGTTTTAAAAGATGAAACAAATGCATCGGAACCAGCAGGTGCGTTAGCCGCTACAGTATTGATCCAATCTTGAAAACCATCTTGCATTTGATCGATGCTTGCATCAACAACATTTGTAAATTCCTTATTGCCATCACGCAATACTTTAGAAACTTTCTTTTGATATGCAGCAGCTTGGTCACCAGCAGATTGCAATGTCTCAGCACTCAATAATTCAGTAACTTGTTTTGGATCTTTAGCAGTCAAAACTTGCTGAATACTATCTTGTGCATTTACTAAGGCATCTTTAGACGCGGCATAGTTCAACTCAGCCAATTTCTGAGCATTTTCTAAAGCTGCTTCGCTCAAAGAAAATGAAGTCTCGAGGCCCTTGCTGTTAATTTGCGACAATTTAGCGGTGATTTGTTCTTGGTTCATGTATTTCTCCAGTAATTAAGTGGTACAACTAGTCAATTAAGTGCATTTAAGGAGAATAAGATTGCCTTAAATATTGCACTGCACCATGAAACTGTAACTGAAGCGATATAACAATGCAAGAACTTTTTGCTGCTTTGCAACAAATAATAACTAGTAAAGTATTAAATTGAATAAAATCAACAATTTACAGCGAAATGATTCGGCTCGATCCTATCGAAAAGTAGCCATTGCGGCATGTTTTGGCACTTTTTTAGAGTGGTATGACTTCCTGACATTTGCGACTTTAGCGGTAGTTTTTGCTCCCCTATTCTTCCCTTCTAGCGACCCTAATGCAGCCCTTTTAGCCAGCCTAGCAACATTTGGTGTTGGAATGGTAGTGCGACCCATTGGAGCTGCTGTATTTGGCTCTATGGGTGATCGTATTGGCCGTAAGCCCGTCTTTATGATCACGATTGCCTTGATGGGCTTTGCGACCTTTAGCGTAGGCTTTTTACCTAGCTATGCCCAAATTGGTATTTGGGCGCCTATTTTGTTGGTTACCCTGCGTCTCATGCAAGGGCTATCGGCCGGCGGTGAAATCGGGGGCAGCGCAGTCTATCTGACTGAACATGCTGGAAATGAATATCGGGGATTTAAGACAAGCTTTTTGCAGCTCATGGGGCCACTAGGAATTTTATTTTCTACTTTGCAAATTGCCTTACTTCGTTATTACCTAACTAATGAGGAATTTTTAGCTTGGGGATGGCGTGTGCCATTTTGGATTTCAATCGTATTGCTAATCATCGCCTTTAAAGCGCGTATGGCTCTGGAAGAAACACCAGTATTTTTAGAGCTCAATAAAAATAGTGAGAAAGTCAAAAAACCTTTGCGAAGTAACTTCAAGGATGCGCATACCCGTAAGCGCATGTTCTTACTGTTCTTCTGCGTCTCTGCTGGGGGCGCAGTACTCTTCTTTTCTGTTCAAGTCTATACCGCCATCTTCCTCAAAACTTCCGTCAAACTAGAGCCCCAACTAGTTGACCAGCTCAGCATCTATGCAACTTTAGTCTTATTACCGTTGACACTTTTCGCGGGCTGGTTATCTGACAAAATTGGACGAAAACCCGTAGTAGTCAGCGGTCTTATTCTTGGCGCCGTTTTTATTCATCCTGCTTATCAATTGTTGCAGCAGTTTGGACAGGCAAATAATCTAGGAATGATTGTTCTGATCCTAACAATGCTCTCGCTTTCACTTGCTTTAGTGGTGGGGCCACAAACAGCGCTACTAGCAGAACTATTTCCGGCAAAAACCAGAAATAGTGCTGCAACCTTTCCACACAATTTAGCTGCAGGATGGATTGGTGGTTTATTGCCACTGATAGTGACATGGCTCAATCAAAAATGGGAAAGCGATGTTGCGGGCCTTTGGTATCCGACCATCTTCTTAGCCAGTGGTGCTTTAGTTGCCTTACTGTATTTACCTGAAACCCATAAAACCAATTTACATCACTAAAGCAAGATCATGCTTAAACAAGTCTTCAGTATTTTCTTGCTAGCGCTTTCAGGCTTGGTGTACTCACAACCCACCCCGCAATCAATTGAATTAGCAAAAACTGTACCCATAGCTGATATACATATGCACACCTATCAACAAAACCCGCGTTCAGCCCAATGGTGGCGTGAAATGATGGATGCCAATGGCGTTAAATGGGGAGGTGCGGTTGGTGACTATCGAGAAGATGTGCAGGCCGAGTTGGGAGATAGATATATACCAGCAGTCGGTCAAGCAGAATTCTTTAAAGTATTTTTTAAAGATGGTAGAAGCGGGTTAGTTAATCCTGAGAACGAGACCTTTAAAACCTTATATCTTCGCTCGGAAGAACTATTTAAAGAGGGGAAAATCAAGGGTTTTGGTGAATTTCACACTGACAATCATTCGAGCGGACCCCCAAGAATTCGCCGCAGCATCAGAGCCGATAATCCTGCAATGCGTAAGTTTTATGAAATAGCCAATAGATATGGTGGCTTCGTACAAATACATGCTGAATTTGATGGAGACTTTGAGAAAGATATTTTAAATTTATCCCTTAGCTATCCCAACACCACTACAGTCCTATCCCACTGCCTCAGCACAAAGAATGTTGATAATGTTGCTGCAATACTAGGCAAGCGCAAAAATATTGTTTGCGAAGTCTCAAGCTTAGGTGCAGTTCATGTCAATCGACTCAATATTCCAAGATCACCCCATGCCTATGATTCTGGGGGTCTTTATAGCAATTGGATTAAGTTTATTGAAGCATATCCAGATCAAGTATTGCTGGGCTCAGATCCTTGCTGCGGAATAGATGCAGCTTATTCTGAAATGATTACTGAGTTAAGAACCAGCGTTTTACCTTATCTCTCCCCAGTCACAATGGAAAAGGTGGCGAATAAAAATGCTATCCGCATCTTTTCGCTCAAGAATGATTAATTTTTTGTCTACTATCTAGCAGCCCCAAAGAAAAAGGCTTCTAAGTTCATTAACCTAGAAGCCTTTTGATTTTGGTGCCCCTTGTCCGACTCGAACAGACCACCTACTGATTACAAATCAGTTGCTCTACCAGATGAGCTAAAGGGGCAATGACAATATTTTAGCCTATTTCACAATC
>Ga0114979_10000587_pt1 | contig 23871 bp, 27 predicted proteins | sample S_140625_EF_Meta_FD_87315 | JGI IMG/M metagenome (GOLD analysis project Ga0114979, IMG submission 87315) | Freshwater microbial communities from Lake Simoncouche, Canada to study carbon cycling - S_140625_EF_MetaG | ecosystem: Environmental > Aquatic > Freshwater > Lake | place: Lake...
CTAATTTTACTTTTTTTTTACCCCTAATTTTTTTAGCACGATTTTTTACACCCAATTTTTTTCTAATTTTACTTTTTTTTTACCCCCAATTTTTTTTCAGATGTTTTTTTACACCCAAATTTTTTCTAATTTTAAATAAAAAATAAAACAGAAAAAAAATCGGCGTTTTTTGCCACCAAATTTTAAGCAAAATTAAAAATAAAATTAGAAAAACTATATTAAAGAATATTTATTTATTATATATACAAATGGAAAAGAACAAAGATTCTATTACGATTACTGATGAAGTAATTGTTTCCTACTATAGAGAGAATACTAATATAGATATAGTAACAATGAATCATATTTTTATTGATATACTTAAAAATCTCTCGTCTAATTTGAGTACAACTATTAATTCAACTATAAACTCTAAAATTTTATCGATAGTTTCTGATATAGACAAAAATATTGCACTAATGAAGTCTGATATTTTATTAAAATTTCATGAAACCAAGAGAGAATATATAGAAGATGTGAAAACTATTTTAAATGGTAATAGTTTGTCAAACAATGAAAAAATTAACAATATTTTTGAAAAAACTAATGATATTCTTCTCTCTAAAATCACAAACATGATTAATGAAATAATACCAAAGAGTCAAGAAGATAGTTATACACATATTGAAGCATGTATGAAATCATTTTTCACTTCAATTTCACAAGACACTAGCAAGCTACTAGAAGTCACAAATAAAATTAATAGTGACAGCAATCAGGAAATGCTAGTAAAGACATTTATAGACAATATTGATTCTCATTTGACAACAATGCTTTCCACCATACAACAACCTATTTTTAATTCAATACAAACAAGCGAAGAGAGAACAACTACCGGAATACAACAAATTAGAGAAAATATATTTTTACAGCAAAATATTCAAGAAACACTACGCATAGAAATGAAAGAATTTTTAAATAGATTCAAAAATAGCTCTCAATTCAAAGGATATGTGGCTGAAACAGAATTGCAACATATGCTTCTCTCTATCATGCCTTCTGATGAAATTATTCGCGTAACAAGTGAAAATGCTACTTGTGATTTTAAGGTATTAAGAAAGGATAAAACCAAACCCAATATATTATTTGAGAGCAAAAACTATAAAAATAATTCTGCCACTACACAAGAAGTGAAGAAGTTTGAGAGAGACCTGCAATTACAAAAAATGCACGGCATATTTATTTCTCAAGAATCTCCAATTACATATAAAGATAATTTTCAAATTGACATTATTAATGGTCTTATTCATGTATATATACCAAATGGTAATTATGAAGTAGAAAAAATAAAAATTGCGTTGGATATTATTGACAATCTTTCAGTAAGATTACAAGATATAAATAAAGATCATAATGATGAACATAATATTGAAAAAGATACATTAGATGAGATTACTGAAGAATACAGACTTTTTGGTATGCAAAAAATGCAAATGCTTGAAACAATAAAATTAGTAAATAAACAATTAGTTGATAAGCTTGAAGAAATACAATTACCAAAAATTAAAAAGTTTTTAATGAATTTAGGTACCATTGAAAACGATAATGATTTCAAATGTATGTTGTGTAATAGTTGGTCTGGTAAAAATAAAGCAAGTTTAGCTGCACATGCGCGTAATTGTAAGTTCAGTCCCAAAAATATTTTTTCTGAAGCAGATAATATTATTGTTTCTGTTGAAACTGCTAGTGAAAAAATAAATATTGATGATTTAAATATTGAATCTGTCGAGCTTGTTAAAAAAACTAAAAATCGGACATCTAAAAAATAACATTTTTTAAATAATATAAAGATATAACTATAAATGAGTATATGAATACCCTTGATGAATTTAAAATTAATAGAATTTTAGAAGATATTGCTAGAGAAAAAATACACAAAGAAAAAATACACAATCAACTAAAAGATGTCGAGACTAATGATTTAATTCAAGAATTAGAATTTAGACTCAAAACTTCTATATATGCTTTTTGTGAACTATGTAATATAGAAGGTGAAAAAAATTGCAATTTTTTATTGATTTCACATTCAGAACTGCATCCAGATGCAGCTACATTATTTTGTAAAAAACATACACGTAAAAATTAAGTCAGAAAATAATTCTGACACAATTCTTTATATTTTACACCATAATTATAAATTTTTTGTCTTATTCAAAAACCTTTTCATTTAAAAAAAATTGAAATACTTTTTAAATGAAAAATTAAATGCACATCATCAACAACCATGGAACCAAACCGCATTGACACAAACGATTTATGGGAAGAAACTCGAAGACTAGAGCAACAGGCTCTATCAGAGGCAGCTGAACAACAATACAAGGACGCCCTCAAGGAAGGAGGGACTACAGATATTCGTGAAGCTTCTATGAAATGGATTATGATTATGGACGCAAAGGAATTTCAAGACAGACTCTTCAACGGAAATATGCCCAAATTCGTCGTCGCACCTCTGGAGGATATGCCTAATGAAGAATACTACGCTATTCAGCGACTTACGTGCCATGCTTATAAGCGTTTATCCGACGAAGCTTTGCTAATAGGAGCGCTTAGTCAAGGCTACATCAATCGCGAGAAACTGCGTTATATTAGCAGGGAGTATTTTATAGAAAATTATTATTATGAAACTTAATAAAATAAGTATTTGTAGATACGTAGATAGTGTAGCTAGGGTAGTATAATAAAAATGTACTAATTTGCCTTGTCAATAGTAACATTTTTTGCTATATGACTGATTATTTTGTTTTCTTTTTCCATGTCATTATCACCTTTTCCACCATAAGCCTCGTACATCATCTTATTATATTGATCGCCATATTTCGAGTGATATTTTGTGCAATCTGGGTGTATTTCTTTAAATTGATTGATTAGTAAACAATTTTTAGAAGATATACGTTTGATGGCCTTTCGTATTTTCTCTCTTTCTTCATTTTCTTTTTCCCATTTGTCTTCGTCTTTCACATACAAGACTTCTCTCTTTTTGTCCGCACAATGAACCGGTCTTTCTGTAACATCTAGTTCTTTCAAATTATTTATTATAATATTAGAAAGCCCTTCTACATAGCCGATTTCGCCCATTTTTTCCAAATCACATAATTGCAATTGTATATTGTTGACAAAATCGGTCAAATTCATGGCATTTTTACATGTTTCGTTTAAAAAGAATTGCAAATTGAAGGTCTTGTTATTGCTGTTTGAAATTGTATTATGTGAATTAGAGTTATTAACACCATTCTTCACCAAGGACGCATTTTGTTCAATTAAGAGAGAATTTTGCTTGATTAGCATCATAATTAATTCCTTTTCTGTAGGCTCTTCAGTTTCAGTTTCAGTTTCAGTTTCTGATTCTGAATTATGTGTATTGTTTTTAGAACATTTCTTTTTGTGTCTACTGCAACTGGATTGATGTTTGAATTTTTTTTCACAATTTTCGCATGCATATTCTTTGTTAGCTTGCATTAGCTTTATGTTAGCATTTTGATGTTTTGATGTCAAAATATGTTGATTCCAACAAAATTTTTTGCTACATTTATAATCACATTTTTCACAATAAAATTCAGGATGCATATTTTGCATATTTTTGTTAGCTTGCATTAGCATTAAATATGCTAAAGAAAATATGCTTAAGTCTTTTCCGCAAAAATAAATAAAATTTTATGCTCACGTTTTTAAAATTATTTTTTTGGTAACCAGACCATAAAATTCAATTATGGTCACAGAGGCCCTCTTTTTTACAAAAGTATTTTAGGTTTTGAATTTTGGACATTTTTTTTGTCCATTTTTTGAAATCCCAAAATACTTTGCCCAAAAATATTTGAGTATTTTATATAATAAATTGGAAAAACAACTTAAAGACCGAATATCCGAATATATATTATAATTACCTACTTAAAGACCGAAATTAGTGACCTTATGTATTAAACAAAATGTGTCGCCATTTATAGATGGTAGACGTATATAGTGTCAAAGTTAAGCCAGAAAATAATAATCCACAATTTGTATAATTACAAGGATAACTTAGACATAGTAAAGCCCATGATAAATACAACCAGTTTCTTTTATTGTAAATATCCAAATAAACGCCATGCATACCCATATTTCCGTTATTTGATGTTTCTCTTAACATCATTTCGATTGTAAATGGTGTTAGACATATAATGAACTTTGAGAACATTTCATTATATATTAGTATGTTTTTATGTATATTTTATAATGACATATAACAAATGTCAGAATCCTTTGTATACCTATTGGTCAGCACAAAAGGCAACACATATGTCGGCGCAACTATCGACCTAGATCGCCGACTAAGACAACACAATGGCGAGATCAAAGGCGGCGCCCATGCCACGACAACAAAAGTCGGTAAAGGCGAGATTTGGACACGAGCAGCCCATGTAAGCGGCTTCCCAGATTGGCAATCTGCCCTACAATTTGAATGGCGATTTAAACAATTGTCGCGTAAATTACCTATTAAAATGCAACCATTAGAGAGAAGATTAAGAGCCCTTCGACAATTAATGAGTCTACCACAATCTACAAGTAAAGCCATCCCTTTTAAAGAATGGTTAGTACCTCCAGAAGTCCATTGTGAGACGCAAGATGCAGAGAGAATCTATAATGGGGTAGAGAATCTATAAGGGGGTAGAGAATCTATAATGGGTTATGAACAATACAATATATGGAAACAAGACATAACCCTATGTGTAAAAAGAGACCATGTGTGATGACATTTCGATAATAAGCCAATTCACGTTCATGAGTATATGGATTGGTATATGTCACTGAAAAATAATGAAATGGAGTAGGTGTTGTTTTTATTTTTGCATTATAAAATTGCAACACCTGATAGAAAAATAAATATTCATTAACAACATAAACAATAGAAGAACCTGCCAAATATACACACCATACACCAGTGTAAAAATTCGGCATTTGAAAGGAAATATAAGTCGCATGAGATAACGTAAGAATCACACACAATACATCCATCTTTCTCTCTATACCACCATGCTTAATTTTTCTCCAATGAAAATGACTGGTTATATACAAACAAGATTCAAGGATACACAATGTATAATATTGATAAATATAACTGATGATAGAAGTTAGTATTAGTATTTTACATGTACAAAGACCAATGTATGTTATATGTCTGGGTATCATGATTTCAGGATGATCGTGTTCTATATATTTTACCATTATTTGCATAAATAAGGGCAAAATATCTAAATCCTTTATGAAATAGATATAAAGATTTAATTAATTATTCTATTAGATGTCAGATATTAGCATTTTAACGAAGCAAAACGACGGCATTATTGCGGCTCTCAAGGCCAAAAATGTTGCCATCGAGTATGAATACAATATTGATGAAACAAACTTGGAAAAGGTGCGATCATTGAACACCTATTTGAAGGAATTATCTGCCAAAAATAGACCTCCTCCAAAACCAAAGGCCGAGCCAAAACCAAAGGCCGAGACCCAACCAAAGGCCGAGCCAAAACCAAAGGAAAAACCATTAGCAAAAGAACACTTAGATGAAGATGACGACGATAGCGGTTTGACCAAAGAAGTCAAACCTGTCTTCCAAACCATAACCAATATGGAAGACATAAAGCGCGCCTTTTTCAGTAAAGAATATGAGCACGCAGCAACACTTATTAACAGCCATCCATTTCACTTCTACAAAGCCAGCTATAAATATTCAGACGATAATACAGGTAAGCCTGATTATGCCGCGCGTAATTTGCTACGAGGGTTCGTTCAAGGTGTAGACGATTATCGCAAGTATTTGCTAGTGTGCTTTCGTTGTGTTCTCACAGATCCAGAAGCCAAAAAATATGAATATCCGTCTTATTGGATTGTCAATACAAATGAGGATGTAAAGACATTGTTGGGCGACCTCTATGACGATTATGTATTTACGCAGGTAACAAATAGTGAACTAGTTCAACCTTTTATAAAAGAGATGGAAAAACAAGCAGATAATGATGACCAAAATATTGTAGGAGAAGTGTATGTGCATTAGCATTTTTGATTATATTTTTTCCAATTATATTTTTTCCAATAATTCCTTCATTTCTCGTAACTCGTCTTCTTGTTTTTGAATAATATTCTTGGCCAATTTAGCAACATGATAATTGTCTGTTTTCTTAAGAATCTCTTCGCTCGTCAAAAGGGCCATCGAATGGTGCTCAATCATTCCTTTCAAGTATTCCTTATCATTTACGGCTACTTGATTTCTATATAAATAGACAAATAAGGCAATTAGACCAAGAATCAAAGCGTATTTAGTAGCACTGAAATTTCCGTAATGCATGTCGTGCATACCGAGTTCGACAAGGATCATAGAAAGACCCATAACAAAAACTAGATAGACCTTTCCAATATTGTGAGTAATATCATTTAGAGAATTTACCATAATGGGAGGCATTGCAAAATATTGTATAAAAAAGCTGAATACAAACATCATGATTATTGTATGAAGTAGTTTCATTTATATATTATATTTGGAAAATGATTTTATAATTATATTATATGGAAGAAAGAGAAAAAGGAATTTTATTCACAATATTGAGTAAAATTAGAGTCGGAGAAAAAAAAGATCGAGGTTATTTTACTAATAGAGGTAATTTTACCGATGAACAATTACAAATTTTGTATAATGCTTGGAATATGTTGGATAATCATGATAAGGAAAATTTAGAACAAAATATAAAACCTACATCTCAGAGGCCTACAGCTATATTAACTCCAGAAGCAAGAGCCATGGAATCAAAATATGAAAATATAGAAGAAGACCATAAAAAACAACAGCGTTTTGCTTTTGATGAATTAGTACAATTATTTAAAAAGATAAATGCGAACGAAGAGATATACCTTAATTATTTTTTAACACCTATTGAACAAAAAATTGGTAAAATTCAAGATCCACGAAAAGTTGCGCATGAAGTAGTTGCTGATGAAGTAGTTGATCAAGCAGTTATACCTGCTGAACAAAGATTATTTTATCAAGCACTTATCCCTTCTTTTTCTAGAGAAGATGTCGCCGCTTTTATACAAAAAATGTCTTATTATGCTGAAAATAATTCAATTGTTTATATTTTTGGTTGTTTATTTATTGCATTTATAAATATTTTACATATTGTAGCTGATATTCATGAACTAAGAGATGCAGTTCTATCTGAAGAATATAAATGGAGTGGTAAATTGGTAAAAAATATAGAAAATTTTTTTTTAATAATTAGGATATTATTAAAATATTTATATAGCTGGATAAAATGCGACACTCCGATAAGTTGTTTAAGACAATGGGCCATTCTTTTTTTTGTTTTTTATTACCCGCCAGGAAGCTGGATGATTTCTATAATATGCAAATTTATACTATGTTTTACAGGCCTTGATATAAAATTAAAGTTATATATTTTATGCAATCAAATATACGATGCTGGTGTAGATGTGTTTAATTTTTGTTGCGCAATTAAGCTTGCTTTGGAATCGTTGCCACAGCAAATACTTGATCTTACCAATGTAGCAAAAGAAATTACACCAGCATTAGAAGCAGCTAAAGAAGCTGTTGCAGCAACTGGACAATTAGTAGCATCTACTGGAGATCAACTAGCAATTACCGGACAGCATCTAGCATCTACTGGAGAAAATCTAGCAATTACCGGAGAAAATCTAGCAATTACCGGAGAAAATCTAGCAATTACCGGAGATCAACTAACAATGATTATTTCAGCAGCAAATAATGATTTTAAAGAAGCATTATTACAATTAAATACTCAAATGTTACCACTTTTAACTGCAGCAGGTGTTAGTGCTACTTGCCAAATACCTCAATCATTAAGGACTTATCTAGCAGATGAAAGTAGACAAACGATTACTTCCATAAGTGATTTACGTGATCAAATTCAAGCATTATCTGGACACGTTCAAGTATTAGGTGATTCTCAACTAGATTTACAACAACTTAGATCAGAAATGATAAGACTTGGTATTTCAACACCATCTACTTTTGACTCTTTATTAAACACACTTCAAAACGTAGCAGGAAATTCAGCAGTCCAAATTCTACTAAATTCAAGACAACTTAAAAATATATTTTCAAATCGTCCGACAGAAAGGGCTATAGAATTTGGTGGTAGAAAAACCCGAAAATATAGAAAAAATTATAAAAATAAAACAAAAATGTATAGAAAAAAACAAACACATAAGAGATACAGAAAAAAAGCAAAAAAAGGGAAAAAATCAAAGAAATATTAAATGAATAATATGATTAATACATTATAATATTCATTACATCAAGCGTCTAGTACCCTTGCCTCGCCCTAGTGCCTTTTTTTCAGTGCCTTTTTTTCGGCCCTTTTGGACAAACTTTTTTATGGCCTCTTTTTGCTGCAACATCATGTCCACAATGTTCTGAAAATAGGAGCGAAATTGTGGTCTCATCTTTGCCAATTGATCGACACAGATCCAGCGAATTTCGGCCTTCTCAAAGATTTTAGTGGTTTTAAATACTTCTTCAGGCAAATGCTGCTGCAAAAAACGCTGATTATTGTTATAATAATGTGTTAGCCAAGGATTGTATTCGAAAGGGAAAATATGCATGCGATAAGTCTTGTGACCATCATTAGCAGTATAATCGATGTCATAGGTGCCGAATCTCTTCAACAATTTGCGGACATCAGCATCATTTCCTAAAAACCCAGTCAACTCCTCACCTGCTTCTCTTATTGCGGTTTCAAAATAGGACTCTTTGTTGTCAGTTCCGCCACCAAAGTCGGAAAATCCAGGAGCGGAATCTTCGAATTTGCTCTCTTTACCGAATAAAAAATATAACTTACCATTATGTATTGTTGCTGGCAAAATACCTGCTCCCATATGTATATACTATAGAATATAAAATATTTCTTTATGTATATGGACAAATCTAGAAAAAGAGAAAAAAGAGAGAAAAGAGACAAAAAAGGAAAAAGACAAAAAACCCACAAAGACAAAAAACGATTCCAAAGACCTGTAAAGGGGTATTATCAGGACTTATTTATGATTCCCTCTACTACTCCGCCAAATATTCACAAAATTAGCAAACAAATAAATAGACAATTACAACACTCCGATTCTTATAGTCCAAGTATTAATCAAGAACTAGTCACTCTTGCATCCATTCCACGTGAAGAAATATTGGTTTGCAACATAAAAGAAGCCTATGAATTAAAAGAGCCGCTAAAAATAGAAATACCATTTTTACAACGAAAAGAAGGCGACGATGAATGCCAAGAATATTATATGCCAGATGCAATAGAATTATTATTAAAAAACTTGAAAGCAAATAAACATGTAGATCCTTATAAAATTGTGCCACCCATTCAATCCCATGGAAATTGCTGGTTCAATGCATTTTTTGTCACCTTTTTTATAAGTGATAAAGGGCGCAAATTTTTCCACTTTTTACGACAATGGATGATTCAAGGGCATCAAAAAGACAAGACACCCATGCCAGAAAATTTGCGAAATGCTTTTGCCTTATTGAATTATGGTATAGATTGTAGCTTAAGAGGGAATTCTTTTGCATATGAATTAGACACCAATTCAATTATTGGTGAATTATTTCGGCAAATACCGGATTCTTATAAAGAAGAGGAAGGTATTGTAGATGTAGATGAAGCAGGGAACCCAGTGTGGTATTATATAGCCATTATGAATTATTTGGAAAACAATTCTATTCAAATGCTTTTTTTAAGGTATGCAGATCAAGCAAATTGGACTTCTGATCTCTCCGAAGTCATTAGTAAGAGAACCCGTTTACCTCATATTATTATTGTTGAAATTTTTGAAGAAGAAGCAGTTGATTTCAATAAAAAACCCCTTTCTTTTAAAATAAATAATACCAAATACGAGCTCGATTGTATGGTTGTACGTGATATTGGACATGAACATTTTTGTGCTCTAATTACATGTGAAGGCAAAGAAATGGGTTATGATGGTATGAGTTTTGAGAGATTAACCCCTTTTGAATGGAAACATCGATTGAATCGAGATTCTATATGGGAATTTAAGGGGTCTACCAAAGGGGATGGATCTCCTATGAAGTGGAATTTTATGAAAAGTTATCAAATGCTTTTCTATTATCGTGTAAATTGAATATAAATATATAATACTTTTATATAAAATGGAAGAACCTATTGTGTATATACTTCAAAGGAAAAAAGGGTTTCCTTTGCCATCTCAATTTAAAAATACATATAGGCAAATGGAGATGGAAGAGGCGTCCACGCAAATCAATAAAGAAATCATTATAGTATACAAATATCCAAAGCCATTGTTTGGCAATTATGGGAAAGAATTTCTTCATAAAGGTTTTCTTATAACTCCCAAATCTGAAAATCATATTTGGCTACATGCGCATCCTTATAAAAAGGAAATCTTTCTTACAAAGAAGCGATTTTCTTCAGAATTAGAAGCGTATATAATGAAACAAGAAAAAGACATTGTTCAATAATTTTTTATCATGGCATTGACCAATTTTTCACTACCAATAGCAGATGGTTCTATGCTCAAAGTAAAATCTTCCGGTCTGGTTAAAAGCTGACTAATTTGGAATATATTCAAACGATTTTCTCTTGCATAAGTAACCAATTTTTGATTCCATCTTCGGATAATTTTATGATATATTCTGAATTTTATATTATCAGGGTAATAAAGATCCAACAAAACAATAAGAGCATTTGGCATGGCAGTTTGAATACTTTTTACAAGTTTCTTATATTGAGTAAAAATGGTATCTAAGATTTTTAAATCGTTGGTATTTCCCTTGGCGCCGTATTGTGTTAAGATATCATTTCCGCCAATAGAGAGAAAAATAGTGGTATTTTTGTATGTTTTTACTGAATTAGAAAATGATTTCAATGATTCGGGGATTTTATTAATTTGCAAATATACATCAGGAATAGTAGCTTCATTTACTGCTAAACAAGTGGTTTTTCCATCAGTGGCTGCTCTTAACAAAGCATCTACAGATTTTCCATTGGCCACATACAAATCATTTTTTAAAATACTATCACCTAATAAAAGGAATTGTTGTTTTCTTGAATTGAAACCTTCGAGTAAAAAACCTTCGACTGGGAAAAAACCTTCGACTAAATGAATACCATGACTATTCCAATAGGACATGGCAACAATAAAACATAACAAAGCAATGATATATATATAAAAGTATTTCATATATATATTTGTATTTTTAAAAATAAATTTTTACTGCGAGTTTTGTACATTTTTCACTGGACACAACTCATCTTCAAGTAATAGTATAATTGAGTGCATTTGAAGGATTTAAATTACCCGAATACGTATAGTTTACTGGAGGACTAAAATTGCTATTATATACATTTACTACAAAAACAGAATAGTTGCCAGGTTTTGCATTCAATGGCACAACAAAAGATATAGTAGCACTACTAAAATAAGTAATGGGTAATCGTTGAAAAGAACCGAAATTTACATATGTAGTCCCGGATGTAACGGGTAAAAAATTCTCTCCATTTATGTAAACCAATGAATATCTACCAGCAGGACTACTCGAAGTTGACAAGCTAAATAAAACTGGTGTAAAGCTGGGATATTCATTTGTGACTTTTCTACATTTTCTTTGTGTAAAAAAAGGATTTGCCTGTGTTACATTACTATTGTATTGTGGCCGAGTTTGATTGGTCATTTCCATGTTGTTACTTGTCAAACTATTTGCACCATAACTACCATTATTACTTTGTGTAGTACTTGCTTTCAGTGTAATAGAACGATTTATTGGACAAGACATAATATATTATAACTATATTAGAATCTCTTACTTACCAAGGTCCATAATCGTCGGGTTTCTCTCGAATCATTCCTTTTATCTTCTTTTCGGCAAAAGAATACACAACATAAGCAAGAAGGGCTCCAACAAAAACACCGCAAATTACCTGGGAAATAGTATGATGTTTATAAATTACACGTTGCGCCATAACAATACAACTAATAATCAAATATACATACAACCAATTGGTTTTTCTTAATACTAAAAATACAAATATAGTGGAAAAAATAACCCCTGATGAATGTCCCGAAGGCATACCAAACAAATCATAAGGAATTCCACTTCTATAGACGTAACGTTTATTATTTTTGAGTGCCAATTGTACTTCTCTCGTGTCAAAACATGGCCGAGGTTGTTGTATAATACCCTTCAAAAAAAGGTTCAATACAAAGTCGATAAATAGTCCCAAAATATAAAAGAAAAACATATTATTTTTGTCCCATAAAAGATACATAGAGAGAAGAATAAGCATATTGGGTCCATAACCTCCAAATTGATTAAATAGGTCCATCATTTGACTATAATATATCTCTCTATATAATAAAATTTAATATTGATACAAACATTCGCAAACCAATGTAACGCACCAATCAGTCCCATTTAAATTCAATATATTTCCTTTATCGTCAAGTAATTTCACATTCATTCTATCTATATGAACAGGTCCAAAATAAGTGCGAGTATTGTCTCTCAAAGAGCCACTAAACTCTACCAACAAAGTACCAGTAGGAACTCCAGTAGATGTTTTTATGGGCAAAATGGCCAAAATATCAGAAGAAGTAGGCGCTTTGGATAAATAATTGGTCAAGCTATTGTTGTTTTTATTGATTTCATTGATAGTATAAAGTTGAGATTGTGTTAGTGTTCTAGGTGCACTAGGAAGGATCTGTTGTCTGGACACATATTCTTGCTGATATTTACCGGCAATCAAGAGCCCATTTTGGACATTAGGTGTCTGATTATCAAATATGCTTTGCAATATGGATTCATTCACTAAAGAAGTCAAATTATTCCCTTGTTGTTCAGGAGTTACACATGTATAAGGTATATCTGACGAATAATAATTAGGCATTTTTAAAGTATTTGAAAATTGAGAAATAGATACAAGACTATTGTTGACATGATTTTGATTGTAATCGTCAATCACCAATATCAAATACTTTGTCCCGTTTAAATCCATGATAGCAGCCGCTTGATTACCGCTAGGATCGACCATTACGTAAGGTAATCTATACCCCATTACCCATCCCAGTGTGTTATTAAAATTATGATTTGTTTTACTTAAGCATACTCCTCTACAATTTAAATTTCCAGTAAAATCGTAAAAAATGATAGAACATGTTAAATCAATAGTAAAAGATGGGTTTGTACCAAAAGGATCGTTATAAGAACCATCATATAAAAACAAAGTCAATTTTCCATTGTTTTGATTGATATAAACGGGACTATTGGCTGGCAAATTATAAGGCGGACCAACTGCAGGAGTAGTAATACCAGCATTCAACAATGATGTGTTTAATTGTGTCTGAAATGTAGTCGCGCTATAGTTGCCAGATGGTACATAAATATTTATATTTTGTCCTGTAGCAGGATCATGAATCCAAAAACACGTGTTACCATACATATCATCAATCACATACCAACTATAAGGTATTTGATAAGAATAAACGGACAAACTGAGAGCGTTTTTCAAGGAATCCGATAGATCCAATGTATAATCCGTAGACGTAGAATCTTGCCCATTGCTATATTGTCGAAATTGGCTATCTAAATTGATAAACCGCGTAATAGTATTTTTCAAATTCGGATTTAAAGAATCTTGTTTTACAGGAAGCTGATAAGTATCTGTGGTGGCGATTTGTTCGCGATTCATGGGGACATGATCATTTCCGAAAAGTCCGATTTTTTGTTGTCTTTGTGTGATTTTGTTTACTTGGTTTTCATCACTTTGAGTAAGATTTTGATTTTTATACCATTCAGACGACATTTGATCACCTGCAGGATAAGATGCTTCATTATTCATAGAATCAAATCCTTCAACAATTATTTTATCAGATGTATCTCTGTCTTCATCAGAGAGATCTTCTAATCCTTGTGCATACTTAAGTAATTGATTTTGTACATCTTTAAAAAAAAAGGCTAATTCGGGATTTTTAGTTTTATATTGTTTTATCAGTTTATTGGTATGGAGTAAAATTTGCTCTCTATTAATATCTTCATTATTAATGATTCCTATTAAATCAAGTAACTCAGAGAGAGAATAATTGGATACATTAGTGTCAATACTTGTCATTATAAATAATGCTATAAATTGTTTTTATATAAAAATATCTATCTTTACAATTTCTCTCTAAAATGATACAAAAACAATTTTTTTATTTCATGCTTCACATTTATATCTTCGCAAATATCTGATGAAAGTAACTTTTCTGGAAACAAAGTGATTCCCGTCCCTCTTTTGGAATGACTATATCCTGTAAATAAAAGTTTTTCCAATATATATACCAATAAAGCATTGTAATCATACACAATATCGCGATTCATAAAATATTTACCAATATAGGTGTATCTATTCGTGTTACTATCAGAATGTACTTTATAATATTTATTTTTTTCTGGTATGTTTTTGATGAATCCGATTCCAGCGATTTTGTTATTGGAATTGTTCATTTCAATAACAAATAAAGGTGTTTTATAGGGAATTTTTGGCGAAAGTTCTAGAGGAGAGCAATACATACAATCAAACCCTTTTTTCAAACGATAATCATAATTCGTTTCTAGTGTTTCATTCGTAAATCTGGTAGTCACCAATGCATAATCCATGATGTATAAAAGAAGATATTAAAAATAAAATTTTTCAATTTTTTCTCAAATAGTAGATTCAAAGAAATCAAACATGAGCTTATATCTATCCTTGTCCAAACTCTCAAGAAGAATCGACCATGGTGTACATGATTGTAGCGCCTCTATTCCCTTCTCACAAAACAAATTCAAAAGTACAGGACTGAACCCAGACATCATGCTAACATTCTTTTCACTCGACAAAGAAGGCGCACCATTTGTGCATCTCAGGTTCCAGAAAAGCATATGTGGTGGGTCATACGGCACACCATGAACCCTCATACCTGTCTCTGCATACTTGCTCTTGATACTATTGTAAAGAGCTTCACGCTTTTGAACTCCATTACTAGAAACATAATTTGTTTGTTCTGCTTGATCAATTTGCATATCAGAAAGCAACACAATAACCATATTTTGTACATCTTCGGGAGGCATCTTGTTTGCCACAATGGCATCCAAAAACAAATGTAGGACCTTATAGAAATCAGTATTGTATCCAACTTCACCAGACTCCAATGCCTTGACTTGCGATACAAAGTCATTATAAGGCTCCAAATTAATCCACTTTGGATTCATACTAAAAGTCATGACTCGCTTACCAAGCTTCGACTTTTCTGCAATACGAATACCCATTGCAACAGCCACATCCATAGGATCACCCATCATCGATCCAGATAGATCTACAACTGCAACAAAATTATCCAAAGCTCCATTCTGACTAGAATTATTTTTCCATTGTGCGTTCAGCAAATCCTTTTCTACTTGATTTGAACCATTATATAATTCACGCGCCTGCTTAGTAAAGTCGGCAAATCCGACACGCTTACCCTTTATCTCGACTTCACCACTAACACCCTTCTGGATATGATCATTGAAATTCTCTGCACAAATTATCCTATCTGGTCTATCCGGATATCTAGCTTCACCCTTCTTATTCACATTCAAAAAAGCCTTCTTCTGCTTACCGAGTGAAATAGATGTCACATTATTAAAATCAATCTCCTCCCAGGTATTGGCACATTGCTTCACTTGTAGAGTATCCAGTTTCTTATTCAACTCCGACAAAAGCTTACGATATTCAGTCTTACACTTAAGGGTTGCCTTTTTACTTCTTGTATCGGTATCAGCGGTGACCATATATTCAGCAAAATAATTCGTAGCAAGAGCCTCATAAAGCCAACCAAAACTGGACTTTTCTCTAGGAACCCACTTGGCAACCAAGGATGGTTGTGACGAATTCATATCACTACGCAACTGCATATTAGTAAGACAAATCGATTCCTCTATAAGTGGATGATTCATAGGTAGACCTTGCATCTTGCAGTACTTACAGAAATACTTGATATCCTTCCATGACCCATAAGGATGCACCTTGGTATCACCCAAATCGACCAAACACTTCAAAGCAAACAAAGCCAGCTTTGGGAAGTAATAAAACCAAGTATAAATCATCATATATGTCAATGTATACTCACCCTTGCCATCAACAATATCACGAGTCTGACCAATCATTCTATAAAGAATAGAAAGATGACTCTTTGCAAGCTCTCTTTCTGGTAAAGATCCGTTATTATATTGATTCTTTAATAGTGACAATAATTCAATCAAAATACTCGAAAGACGCTTCTGTCCAGCATCATCTGTTCTAGTGAGTTGAAAAGAAAATTGGACAATCTTTTCTTGAACATTGTTGGACCATCCATATTCTACATGTCCATTCTCACCAATTTGCTGCGGCGTATAATTATCCAATGCGTTTACAAGTGCTGCCATGACTAGTGTTATATATTATTTATTCTCATTTAGTCTTTATATCGTTTTTTTATAGTTCTTTTTTTAGAGCTTAAAGACTTATAAAAATAGATCTTTTTGGTGCATTTATTGGGGTCGACTTGCTTCAGATCTCCCGATTTTTCATAAAAAAGCAATACAATTTCATTTAAATCCTGAAACATATTTATGGTTTTTTCGAAATAAATGGAATCAATATGGTTGATTACTTGTAAAAAATCGGCGTCCTTGTCAAAGTCGTCTTTTTCTAGTAAATAATGCTTTATTTCATTCGGTTCTAATACTATATTATACCTTACTATAGATAACAATGAGTATTTTCTATCGTCTTCTAGTGCATACCTTTTAAGTATTTGAAGTATTTCTTCTCTTGTAATACAATTGGGTTCCGACATTAAAAAATTATCTTGTATTATTTTTTCAATTTCATTAGAGCGATTTACGTAGACGATTTTCAAGTTTGTAAAATATACATCGTCTTTATAAAAATCTTTGTATAATTCGTCGACTTTTTCAAAATTTTGTATCCATTCATCATCTAAACTTGTATTTTGTTGTTCTAATTCATAATCCATTATAAAATGTCTATATAATACATTATAATATTAAACTAATAGTCTTCTTCTTCAATCTCTGGATGATTTTTTGCATATAGTTCGTCTAATTTATCAAAATAAAAATAATCATAATTTGGGAATAAAAACTCCCTTTCCCATGCATCTTCCCCATATACATCCATATATTGTGTTTTCCTTGTTTCATGTAAATATACTAAATGATCCAATACTTCATAAGCTCTCTCTTCTTCTGATACAATATAGTCTTCCCTTTCCTTAGGTCCAGATTCTTTTACAATTGTATTCGTAGAAAAATCTCTTCTAAATTCTGTCCATCCGGGGTTTATTACACGTTTTATTGGTTTCATATCTTCATCTTTTGCTTGTGTCTTTGCCTTTTCAAGAAAAGAAATACCACCATAATCTTCATTTTTTTTACTATAATTTCCCAATACAGGAAAACTCTCCATAGAAAGAGCAGCCATTTTTTCAACTTCTTTTCTATTGTCATCTATTTTTTTTCTTTCTTCTTCTGCTTTCCTAAACTGCTCTTGTTTTTCAACAAAATGATGTTCTCTATTATAAGGTCTACTAAATTTGTCTTGTTCCTGTCTATTATTTTTAAAGGAATTACTTGTTACTGGTTTTACAACATGTATTTCTTTTTTTTGGCTAACAACAGGTTCTTCTTTTAAAGATTGGAAACGCGAATTGGTCTTGAACATTGACTTTACTATAAATAATATAAAGTATACGAGCTATACTTTATTTACTTGTTTTGTCTTTAAATCCTTTATAATATAATAAAAAGTTTGAATATAAAGAGCAAAGGGTGGAATATGTATATGCGCGAAAGGGCTTAAAAACATACTATATATACATATATCTCCTTACAGCTATCTTTTTTTGAATCATTTACTTACAAAGTATAGTTTAATAGTTAACGCGTTATATATGTATATAGGAGGTAGCACAAAAAAATAAAATAAAAATAAAAAAAAATGAAAAAGAAAATGCTTTTAAAATAAAAGCATATTAAAATTAGTAAGGAGATGAATCGACCACAACTATATATCAGGAAAATTGTCTTTAATGGCAAGTTAAATAGAGAGAAATTTGCAGAAAACAAAAAAAAGTTGATTGTTTCGAGACAATTTCAATCTTATTATAATCCACAAAATGATGGAAATGGAGGTCCTCCATGGTGGATGTCAATGTTTATTATCACAAGTGTATATTTTATAAATAAATTTACAAAATAATAAGTATATTTATAATAAAAATGTTGGATTTATTATAAATACTTTTTTCTTTTAGTTTTTATACCAGAATTAGACACGAATCATCCTTTCTCTAAATATCATCAATATTAATTTCATCTTCACAATCAGCAATGATTGTACTCTTGTTTCCACTATTTTGCGCTAAATGAGCCTCAATCAGCTCCCTATATTCTTGCGTCTTGTCATCAGCAAATTCAATATCATTTGTCGATGTATCATTTGCTAATGATCCAATGGCTTTAGTATCATTTTCAATAAATGGACTCCAATCCACGTCAGTAAATGAATTTTTCAACTTACTTTTATCGGAATCTGAATAGACTTCGATCAAGTCGCAATTAAGTAGCTTCCCTTCATTCGCTACTTTCTCCCATTCACGTAAACCTACTAACAGCCACGTACCAGCCACAATAGTATTATCACGCTTTCCTCTTCCGCGAAATTTGCCACGAATATGACAATTCATTTCTTGACCCTTTAAATCGATTACGCGACATATTGAGCCGCCCATTATTTTTACCGCTTGTGCATATATTTCAGCAGGATCTTCTGATGCTCTCAAAGCATAAGACCCTTTGACTTGATTTTTACGCGCATATCCTTTTGCTTTATTACCACCGCTGCTGTTCTTGACCATTCTTATAATGTATATTGTACAATCTATTTATTATAATTTAAAAATATCAATTTTTTTTTGTAGGGGAACCAAGGTTCCCCCTACGACCCCCTCCTTTGCTTTTCTTCTCTCTTCCTTGCTTTTCTTCTTCTTCATTGCTTTTCTTCTTCTTCATTGCTTTTCATATAAGAATTGTAAATAGTATTCAAATCACTATTACCATGTATGAATGGTTTACATTGTTCAACATCAAAATGCACGATTTTTTGAATACAAGAATACAAAATATAACGATCTAACGAAAAATGATCCAATTGTCTATTGATTGTATTTGGCAAGTTCAATATTTTCACAATTTCCAAAGCTATGAACTGCAATAAATGTTTGGAAGGATGATTAAAAGTATAAAACAACAATTTTTCTTTAAAATTTTCTTCAATAAAAGGTATAATATTAATAAAATGTGTATAAGGTTTTTTATATTGTAACATACTTTCATAATGATTTTTTAAGCTCATTAAAGTAGAATCTAATATAACCTGTAATTCATCAACCGATTTTAAATCATCATTTTCAACATATTTTTGTCTATAATAATCAACTCCAAGATTTTTTTCAATACAATCCATCATGCATGTGTGACTATATTTATCAGATTTATCATAAATTAAATCCAAATAATAAAAATCAAAATGACAATTGTTTACAAAAATAACAATTGCGCCTTCTTTACATTTATTGACAACATAATTAGAAGCTAAATAATACTTATCTCTATAATTATCACAAATAGGCTGTGTTATAACAATATCACTTTGTTTCAAAATATCATCAAATTCTATCTCACTTAAAAGAGTAGAAAAACAAGGAATAAAGGTATTAGTACACATAGTAGATGGTAGATTCATTGTATTTTTTATGCATTCCAGTTGACAATTACCATAAAATAAAATATTTTTCATCTTATAATTTTATAATATTTTTATTTTTTTATAAAACCTTACTTTTTATTTCTGCAATATTGAAATGATTCTTATAACATTGCAACCAAAAATTTTCATCAAATACATCAACCAAAGAATGTATCGATTTTCTCCACAAAATATTTTTATCAGTAAAATCATAATTGTTAATTTGTAAATGAGTCAATAATTCTTCATGATAGTTATTTAATTTAGTTTCTTCCTCTATTACTGATTCCGATAATTCACTATTGTTTTCCTGTTTTGAAATATCACTATCACTATCAGTATCAAATTTAGAATTTTCGTCTAGAATATTCATTTCAGGTTCTTCATATTCTTCATGTTCTTCGTCAAATTTGGAATTATCCATGTTAAATTCACTCAAATTTTCACTCATATCACTAGTAATGCTTACATTATCATAAACATTATGCATATCAAAATCATCGGGTGTTTCATCTATAATATTATTTGTATCTATTAACTCGATATGACTAGAATCATAGTTAAAAATAATGATATCATAACTTGGAAAATTATCTAAATAACGGATACATAATTCAGAATAAGTTTTGTCTGCCTCCAAGTTGTCTATTTTTTTAAATGTCAAGTATTCTGTAGTACAATTTTTGATAAACATTTCATACACGTATTTGGTATCTTTATTTTCCTCTATTTGAATGATTTGAATTTGATCGCTATTATATGTTTCTACTATTTCTGCTTTGGAACTTAAAGAATGAATCACCACTAGTTTACAATATTTGTTCATAGTTTGTTGATTGAAATTTGAAATATATTTTTCAAAATCTTCTTCTTCGTTGTTCAAATAATAGAACCATGTAAGTTTATATGGATCTTCTATTGTTTTTAATTTTGAAATATCATAAGTGATTTTATTTACAAAAGTATCTAAAGAAATAGCAGTTTTATCCATATTTTTTAAGTATTTATTTGCATCTATCATCTTTTTGAAAATATAATTTTCATCTGAAAATTTGTCCAAATCATTCACATGTTCAAAATACAAAGGATAATCTACACCCAAATATTCTTCTATGGATGGATTTCGATTAATAATAATCGGTGTATTATATTTAATGCATTCCAAGACTAAATTGTTTGCAACCGCATCCGCTAAATCACAGAAAATACAACAATTAGTAAATATTTTGATGTATTCTTCATCTTTTAATTCATACACAATTTGAATATTTTTATCGATGTTTTGAAATTGTTTTTCAAAAGATTCTTTAAATTCTTCTTTTACTAAAATACTTTTTTTGTAATTGGAATGTAAAGGTAGATTTAAAAAAGTAGTGAAATTTCGCAACCACCATCCAATATGATAAAATGTTCTATTTTTCATAAACTTATTTATGTCAAATAAATCATTTTTTTTGTAATTATATACATTGATTGGATGATATACAGACACAATCTTGTTTTTAAATTCCGGATAATTGGTCAAAATATAATGTTTGTGATACAATGACAATACATATAAAAAAGTAATAGAATCAAACAATTTGCTCGTATGCATAACTTGAATGATATGTTTGTTCAAAAGAGAAAGATCATTCAATAGAATACCTTTTTTTGTTTTATATTGATTATAGGTTTCGAAAGGTGGACCATGTAAAAAAGAAATCACATTTAATTGATGATCTTGAATCATAGAGATACTATTTTTAGATTGCATCTTATTACCCCATACTAATAATTTTTCAACCCATTCATCCAAATAATATTTATTGTTCAAAATAGCATCTTTAAAGGAGGCATGTTCGATTAAATAATTGATGGATGATTTCCAACCAAAAAAATGCTTACCACAATTGGTATATTTTTTTTTAAAATATATTTTATTTTCAGAAAAATCGCTACTAACATCTTGTTCTATTTCAATGATTTTTTTGTATATTTCTTCTTCTAATTTTTTCAAATCAGATAATTTTCTTCCCTCATTAAACCCATAAAGTATAAAATGTTTCCACGCTTGTTGTTTAGATTTAATATAAGATAAATCTTCGTAATTGTTTACATATGTTTTCCATTGAAATGTTTTATAATCATCAAATAACAAAATATTTTCGCAAATTCTATTTTCCGCTTTACCATGAACCATCCAATGTTTCCATGCTTCTTCTTTTGTATTAATACTAGATAAATCTTCATAATTCGATACATACGATTCCCAGTCAAATTGTTCGTATTCTTTTTCGTCATTTTGATGCACAATAACTCTGTTTTCTGCCTTACCATGAGTGATCCAATGTTTCCAAGCTTCTTCTTTTGTATCAATACTATATAAATCTTCATAATTGGATACATACGATGCCCAATCAAATTGTTCATATTCTTTTTCGTCATTTGAACAAAATATGACTCTATTTTCTACCTTACCATGAGTGATCCAATGTTTCCAAGCTTCTTCTTTTGTATCAATACTAGATAAATCTTCATAATTTGATACATACGATTCCCAGTCAAATTCTTCATATTCTTTTTCGTCATTTGCACAAAATATGACTCTATTTTCATGTTTTCCATAGTTAATCCAATGATACCAAGCATCTTCCTTTGTTTTAATAAAAGTCAAGTCTTCATAAGTAGTAATATATTTTTTCCAATCAAAAATTAAATAATCTTTAATTAATTTTTTTTTGCTAAAACTATTTTTGTTCATAAATATATATTATAAATATTTTTTTAATTACCAATCCAATTTTTATAAACGAAAATATCACCATACCATTTTTTATCATTCATTGGATAATAGATGTTTTGTGAAAAAAAAGCCAAAAATCCTATTAGCCAAGAAAATGTACCACCTGATAAAATAATATTATTGCAAGTACTACCAAACATAATGGTTTCTTCTTCATTAAAATTAATAATTTTCAATGAATATTTTTGAATTAAATTTACACAAATAAAACTATTTAAATTATCACTACATATGTATCCATGATTGAAATTACTATTTTTTATTATATTGTCGTAATAATCAAAATTACTATGAGAGCCCATTTTTTCCACATCATCTAAACGGACATGAATAAATAAATCATTATTGTTTTTATACCTATTGGAAAATTTATTTTTCTGTATTATTTTTTGTTTTATTTTTTCTTTGTTAAAATAAATTTCCAAAAATAAGCAAAATTCATAATTTTGAAACCACACCTTGTTGGTAATAATAATATTTGTAAAATTTGTATTTTTGTTCATTAAATCAAAGTAATTTATTTCCGTAATATAAGTGTTTTCTTCATAAGTATGCTCACCTATAAATAATTCAATGCCTAAATTTAAAAATTTGTTATAATATTTATAAGTTGTCTTTAAATTGTATTTTTTTGAAATAAAGTGTAAAACCATATTTATAAAAAAAAGATTACCAAATCTACCATTATGAATTTCAGTATTGTTAATCACAATATCTGTTGCAGGTTTTATAATTCTATTTTCGCGTCGTCCATGTAATATCCAATGATGCCATGCCTGATCTTTATCTAAAAAGGCACATAAATCATTATTGTTTTCAATATATTCTATCCAGTTAAATGATTTTTTTAAAGCTAATACATCGTCATATTTTTTTTTCAATGTATCTAATTTTTCACTATCTTTATCATTTGAGTCGTCAAATAAATTATACAAAATATTATTGTAAAAGTATTGTCTGTTTTCATGGATACCATGATTTTCACAATGATGCCAAGCTTCCTCTTTTTTATGAATATGTTTTAAATCATCATATTTATTTATATAACTTTCCCAATCAAAATTATTATATGTTTTTTCCATTAGTAGTAAAGTATATAATAATTTTATAATAAAAACAAAAATTAAAAATTAAAAACAAAAATAAAAACAAAAATAAAAACAAAAATAAAAACAAAAATAAAAACAAAAATAA
>Ga0114979_10000588_pt1 | contig 23869 bp, 22 predicted proteins | sample S_140625_EF_Meta_FD_87315 | JGI IMG/M metagenome (GOLD analysis project Ga0114979, IMG submission 87315) | Freshwater microbial communities from Lake Simoncouche, Canada to study carbon cycling - S_140625_EF_MetaG | ecosystem: Environmental > Aquatic > Freshwater > Lake | place: Lake...
AATTAATATTATATAAATTTAATATATCTCTTGCAAACAAAAATAAAAAATATTGCATATATTATTATCAATTAATATTTGATGTTCATTTCAATATAAATTAGGTAATAAAAAATCCTATTATTTTGAACTACTTATTATATTAGTTTGACTGAAACTGAAAGAATTATCATGATGCAAAATAAAATCACTTAAATCATCATAAGAACTTATAATTTTTTTATTTATTTTTAACAATTGATAATGGGTATTATCTGTTATAATAACGCTGTAATTATACTGCTTCATGTTATTTTGTAGACTATCGCTAGATGACATGGATTTAATAGTATTTTCTAATTTTTCACCGATTCGTCTTCTAATTTTTCCTATTATATCTGCATTTTTAATATCTGCTTTCATATTTGTTAATAAATCAATATCATATTTTTGCATATTCTTTTTTCCATAGTTATATTTATTAATTATATTTAAAGTTCTGTCCCTTGTACTACTATTACCATGTTTTGAATTTAATATAATACGCAATACAATAATATTATATATTTTTTTGATATAATTGATTGTTAATGACATTTCAGGTTCAGAAGGCATTCTTCCAGAAACTAAAAAATGCCTTTCTAATAATTTTTGTATTTCAATATCATTATTTAGATTAATATTTTTTATATTCGCTTTCTTTAAAGATTTGATCTCTCTTCTATTTACAGAAAGTAACTGTGATACTTCTTCCGTTTTCATACTATCATTTAGATAAAATTGCACCAGTTCTAGATATGTTTTATATTTTTTAATAGTTTTTTTAATATTAGTCTTTTCTATAAAAGTTTTACAAAGATATTTGCGTAAATGTGTTCCGCTTTCTATTTTAGAAGATCTAGATGAATTGGATTTTTTAAAATTGTCATTATTTTTTACTATAAGATAAATAGAATTGAAAAAGCAGTTATTATTCCTTCCGGATACATTCAACAAATTTAATTTATCTTTCTTATTTTTTGGTATATTCTTCATCATTCTAATAATATTTAAATAATCTTCTGAACCTTTTCTAGGAAAACACCATTTATCTTTCCCTTCGTTATATTTTTTTAATGCATCAATATATTTCATTTAATGATTATCTTCTAGTATTCCTATAATATCTTTATAATATTTTATGAAAGTAATCCTATTTTTTCTCTATATTTTGTAAGTTTATCAAATACGTCTGTTACATTATCTAAAACATTTAAATCGAACTTTGGTAAATTTAAAATAGTTTTCCATCTTTGACCATCTATATTATTTTTTCTATAAGGGTAATATTTAGTACCTATTATATTACCCTTAGGTAATTTTTGTTGTAGATCAGATAATATATATACAGGATATGAAGATGTTGGGCCATCGTCGACCTGGTTATACACAAAATCAGCAAAGATTGGCAAAGTTAAAACTACAGAATTTATAATATTTACTTGATTTGGGAAATTATCATATGCGGTTACATTAACATCTGGTTCTATTTTATTAATAACTCTGAATAATATTCCTCCTAAATTAACATTTAAATGTATTCTTAAATATCCTATAATCGGATTTTGTGTGCGCTGGGGTAGATAAGTTTGAGAATAATCTAACGCAAGATAATTATCATATTTGCAATTATCTAATAATGCCCTAATATCTAATGATGAATTAAATGTCGGTTTCTTTGTAAAAAATTTAATTTTATGGCATATCTCATCTAAATTCTCATTTGTTAATTCGGTCTTATTAATAATATTTATTGGTTTTTCACAATTTTCTATACATTTTAATACGTAATTATATATACTTACAGTATCAAAACGGAAATGGAATTCCTTACCAACTTCATTATAATAAACTATATCAGATATATTTTTTAGTTTATTTGGATTCATTGTATCAAAATCTTCTTGTGTGTTTGGGTCAGTATCATTTACATAATAACTCTCAGTATCGGTAATGCGCGGGTGGGCACCAAGGCTAGTAACAAAGGCGCCTGTTGCTCTATCGTATTTTACAAATGATACTTTTGGAGGAGAACTGCTACTGCTATAATTATCACTACGACCTGAACTTGTATGGTGTGCTTTTAATTGCTTAGGATATTTTGCGGATAATGCTTTCAACGCTTTAATAATATTATCATCCTTATATTTTTTTCTATGAACATGAAAAGATTCACCGTTCCATATATGTTTATTAGGTTTTGCTGAAATTTTTCCTTCATATATACGGTCATATATATCTTTTTTCTTTTCATATTCCTTTAATTCTTTCTTCCACTCCTTCTCTTTTTCTAGGTGTTCTTTGAGTTTTTCTTCTTTTTCATCATCTTTAACAGCATCTTTTAAGGATGAAAGCATCTTATATTTTTGTAAATCCGGTGGAAGTTGTGGTTTTCTTGGTATTTGTGGTTCAACGCCTTTATTTGTATTATAAGGGTCTTTAATAGGTTTGTAGATGGTGTTTTTAATATTATTATCACTATATAACTTCAAAATACAGTCATATATTGATATTAATTTGTCGCATATATCGTCTGTCTTTTTCACCACATGATCCGCAATTTGGGTATATATATAATATAAATTATTATTTGGGTCTTTTCTCATATTATTATAAGCATTCAAATTAGTCATAGTATGTCTCTGATATCTAGATATTTCATCTTTGAAATCTTCATTTGTTGATGTAAGTTTTAAGATGGGAATATAATATTTTAAAACTTCTTTATTATAAATTATATCATTAATTTTTTCGGCGGTTATCTTTGACTCGTGCATATATAAGACATTTTTAATAAAATGACATAAATGATGTATTAATATAGGGATAGAGAAATTAGTATTACTCGGAACAACATGAAATACTAATAATTCTTCAATTGTTTCATGAGAGTGTGTATTAATCGCATTATCTAAACTTTTTGCTATCGCATTATAAATATTTATATATATATATGGTTCAATTTCCTTAAGATAATTCGCATCATAACTATATACATTAATTGATGAACTAGGTTTTTTCAATAAAATAAAATTTGCTATGAAGAGATGGTCGTAAAATATTCTATCCACTATATTATTATTTGCGTCTGTAATAACATAAACAGCATGTATAATTGGCATACTATTTTTAATATCTTTACAATTTTGAACTGATAATATGCTCTTACCTGCTCCCTTTTTATTTTTTAATATATGCTTAATTAGTTCATCAATAATTTTTGAATATAAAGTTACATATTCACTAATTGGATTTATTGATACATTAATTGTGGCTCCGGTGAATGGGTTTATTGTAGGATTAGTTTTCCATTGATTAGCAATTGAAATTATATCTATATCAGGTGATTTTTTATGCACTTTGGCACCTACCGGACCTTGAGCGGCATTTGATGTAGCTGCTGCAGCTGTTGATGCAATAATATTTTGGATATTAGGTACTCCGGTAAAATCATATCCTTTTAAATTTTCTAAACACCATTTAATTATAATAGGATACGCACCGTCTTTATTAGTATATATTTTGCTCGTTGTTAAAGGGTTAGTAACTCTTAATTGCGCATCTACAAATGGTGCCCCTTTTTTAATATCATCTAACCAAACATAAATACCATTATCGGTCATTTTATCTAATTTAGAAAAAATTTCTTTCTCCTGTTTTGTAATATTGCTAGCCATTATCTATATAATAATAATATAAATATAAATATCAATATATTAAATAATAATTAATATGAATACAGAAGACTTAATAATATATACGACAAATCCTTACTTTATGTCAATGACAACTGCGGGATATTTTAGTATGATATTAATTCTAACAACATATATGAAGAGAAGACTTTCTTATTCTCTAAAATATTCTATGTTATTATATAATAATGCGCAAATTATACTAAACATATACATGATATATGGTTTACTTCCTGTAATTTCTTATCCAAACATTTATGGAATAAATATAGCGTATACACCTCAATTAAGATATTTTGTCTATATACATTATTTATCAAAATATTTTGATTATTTTGATACATTATTTATAATTTTACGCGGTAAAGAAAAACAACAGTTATCATTTCTTCATGTATATCACCATAGCACTATAGGTATTATTTGGGGGTTGCTATTGCATTATGGGCATGGAAATGGAACCGCGTCATTTGGTTGTTTTATAAACAGCATTATTCATTTATTTATGTATAGCCATTATTTATGCACATCATTAGGATACAATAATCCATTTAAAAAATATATTACGCGTGCACAATTATTACAGTTTGTGTTATGCTTTATTCATTCTCTTGTTGTAATCGGTGCGGAGGACAAAGTACCTAAAAAGTATGCTATAATTGAACTATTATATCAGACGAGTATGATAATATTATTTAGTAAATTTTATTATAAGTCATATACTCCTAAAATACTTAATAATTTGTAATATTAAGAAAATACTAAGTTTTCTTTAAATATAATATTTCTACTATGTTTATCTATATTATGTGTATCATTTACTTTGTATTTTTGAAAACTTGCACATTTTGCTAATTCATTAAGAACATCTTTTGGTTTCCCATTATTTATTTTTAATAATTCATCTAAAACATTTCTGCTAATTAAATTGCTTAATCCTCTTATATATTTTTTAATATTTATAGTTGATGAAATGTTTGTTGTGGATATTTGATAGTCTATTATTGTAATACTTCCATATATTGGAAAGTAAAATATATTATCACTATCAATAGTAATGCAAGTATAGAAAGAATCTTCATTTGTTAAAAAATTTCCTAAATTTATATCTTCAATACAATATCCGTAATAATAAAAGCAACATATAATAGTATATAATACTTCAAAAACCTGTCTAATATTCAATTTTATCTTTAATGTATTCAATGGCATCCCTTTGATATAACTGCTCAATATTATTGATTCATCAACCTCGTTTTTCAATAAGTTTTTATTTCTTTTATCTTTAAGGTCGCAATCAGTCATAAAACCAAAAAATAATAATAAGTTTGAAGTTATATTATTAATTACTAAATAAGAAAACTTGAGACTCACTATAATCTCGTCAGAATGTAAGCACATATTGTAATCACCCGAATTATCTGTTCGTTCATCTTTTGACCAAGAACTGATTCTACTATTAGCAGTTGTATTTGATGATTTATTTGGTGTTAATGCGGTGGACCGGTTTATTGATTTTAACTTATTTTTAATATTATCCGATGTGAACCCTCTGTTTATTTGAAGTTGTTTTGATGATAATTTAAAAAATAATTTAGAATATATAAGAGGATCAGATAAACGTAATAAATCCCTTTTAGTTTTACTTTGTTGCATGTAATAGTCGCTGTAATTACAAAGTTTTAATATTATATTTTTAACACTTTTAGAAATGAATAAGTTTTTTTTTATACAATTTGTTTTAATGTTCGCTTTGTATATATCGTTGCTCGCCTTTGCAAACAAAGCAATATTATACAGCGTATTTTTTGAACAGTTTTTATGATAACATAAATTTTTATTAACAATAAATTCGTTTTTAATAATAATATTCTTTATAAACTCGTCTAAGAATTTCTCGTATTTTGCAATATTAATATAGGAATCAAAATATATATAATGTCTATTACTCATACTAATAATAAATATACTTTCTAATATAGAAAAATGATATAAAAATAAGGTGCTATATATATATAGCCTCCAAGCACAAGAACAAATATACTAATATATAAATATGCAACAATACAGATATAAAAGATCTAACTTTGATGAACTCCAGAAAAATGAAGCGACATCAAGAGCGGGTAAAGGATGGGAAGCAGAAGAGGAAGAGAAACTTCTCTCTATGCGCTCTGATAAATCATCCTACGATGAGATTGCTCTAGAACTTAAGAGAACGTCTCGTAGTATTCAAACGCGACTATATCTGCATATTTGTAAATTAGTTGAAGTAGAGAACGAAGATGAAAGTGTGCTTATCAGTAAATATGATATTGATTATAATGATTTCGCTGCTTTCAAAACACAGAGACAAGAAAGCAGTTTCAAGCAATACAGGAAACCTTATAGGAAACCGTATAAGAGTGAAACCGGTACTGATAAATCGCAATTTACTTCATCATATGAAAATAAGAATTATAATATGAAGACTGAACTTAATTCACTACGTCAAGAAGTATATGAACTGCGAAAAATTGTAATGTCAAAATGATTTAATTAATGTTAAGAACTTTCATTAATAATGAGATAGAACTAACTAATGTTTCAATTTTACTGATGTCGTACATAATATTATATATATTATTAGATGCTATTACAGCATCTGCATTATTTTTATCTAATTCAACAATTAATGTATCGTTTTTTGTTGATATTTGAATGTATTTAACGTTGCTAACATCTATATATATGTTAGATAAGATAAGATTTTTAGCAATTTTATCATTATTAGTATTATTAATAAGTAATGAATTATTATTGAATAAAGAACTATTAATAAGTATTGAATTGTTGTCTGTAATATTTACGTTTTGAGTATTATTTATAATATTAATTATATTGATAATATTTTGTAAATCAATATTGCTGTTATCTTTGATAATACGAGAAACCTTTCTAAAGTTTCTAATTCCTATTAAATATTTCATGTAGATGAATTTTTCATTACATAGAAGATTATTATAATTGTTTCTTAATTTTAAATTTTGTTTTTTACTATTCATTCCATTTACATAACTGATTGGCATAACAAGACCATTTATATTTAGAAATGAATCAATTATAGTTAATATTAGAAATGCATAGCGAATAAAATTAAATTTAGTTGCCATTTTATTATCTATTGATTACAATATATTTAATATTGTAATCATTTTTTATATAAGAATAAAATTATATAAAAAATGATTATAATGATATATTAATATCTAATTGCTAAAATACCATATTAAATTATGGAATATGATGATGATATTTGGAATATATTATCAACTTTAAAGAATGTTCAAGATATATCAAAATCACCATCAAGTCCTATTGATTTATTAAATATTAGCGATATTGATATTGCAAATAATACTTGCAGTTGCGGATGTTCCGAGGTTATTAGTGAAGATAATATGCAGATATGTAAAAATTGTTCAGCAATTGTATCTAAACTTATTGATAATACAGCGGAATGGCGTTTTTATGGCAATGATGATAATCGCGATGGAGACCCTTCGCGATGTGGATTGCCTACCAATAATTTATTACCAAAATCTTCGATTGGTTCTATGATTGGTAGCGGTTACAAAGATAATATTGATATTCGTCGCATTCGCATGTTTCAAATGTGGAATAGTATGCCATATGATGAAAGAACATTATGGAATGTATTTGATAAAATGACAGGAAATACTATTAACAATGGAATACCTCAAAAAGTTATAGATGATGCCAAAGTTCTTTATAAAAATGCGTCTGAAAAGAAAATATCAAGAGGAGATAATAAGGAAGGATTAATAGCATCATGCATCTATCATGCATGCCTTTTAAACAAAATCCCAAAAAGTTCAAAAGATATTGCAGCTATGTTTAATATATCACATGTAACACTTAATAAAGGAAATTCGCGTTTTCAAACATTATTGCAAATTAATGTAACATCTCCTGATCCTATGGATTTTATAGCGCAATATGGAAATAATTTAAATATGTCTATTAAAGATATTGAAAAATGTAAGTTATTAGTTAAATTAATTGAAGATAATGATATAATGAATGATAATTCTCCAACATCATCAGCTGCCGGAATTTTATATTATTATGCAAATGTTAAAAATCTTGGATATACAAAAAAAACTTTTGCAAAAGCGTGTAATGTATCTGAAGTAACTATTATTAAATGCTTTAAAATTATTAACAATTATCATAAATTTATTATATCACACAAAAGTAATATATTTGATATATAAATAACTCGTTTATATATATAGATATATAATCCTTTAATATAATTAATAATATGGATAATGAATTATTTACATCAATATGTAATGGTGATATACAGAATAGTATTATGCTAAGCACTAAAATAATTTTTTTATATGAAGATATAGATATATTGGAAAATGTATATATAAATATATGTGCTTATATTGGTTCATTTATATCCTTATATGATATAAGTAAATTGATTGATATTTATAGTTCTCTTAAAAATATTATTGAAAGTGAAAAACTCATAATCAAAGATATTTATATAATTATATCAAAAATGTGTATAATATGTGATATATATAATAAACATCCAAGTGCTAAATGTGGAAATATGTCTATTAAAGTTCTGAAAGATAAAATATCAATTTTGTTTAATAATAATGATTTAAAATTATCTCAAAATGGCATAATGCGGTTTGACGGGATATTACCACCACACGACCATGAAAATTATAATTTAGCTACTAAAATAATTGCTATAATAATTAAAACAATTAAATCAACCGACGATATATCTATAGATAATGGGGATACACTAGTAGATATATCAAATAAACTTAGACATATAATAGATTATATTTTAAGGACGAAATATAAGTTTGAAACAAAATTTTATAGTAGTGATAATGATAATGCGTGGTTTTTATGGGGTGTGTTTAGTGTATTATATAATAATAAAATATTTAATGATGCATTTTGGTTATATAATTATGAATATAAAAAAAAATATCGTTCTAAACGCATAGGTATTTTGTGGTCTCTACCAATTATTAGTATATACACCCATAAAAGTGATATATCAAAAGGTTGGAACTCAAAAGAAAAAGTAGTTATAGCAAAGATTGAAGAAATATCTATTAATTTATATAATGAATTAAGGCGAAAAATAATAAAAGAACATCCAGATAAGTTTGAAAAGAAAAATAAGAGTGAAGTTGATAAATATGATGGATTAAAATATATTTTAAATTTTGTTCCGGCAATAGACAATCGCTGTGAAATAGCAAAAGATACTTCAACTTATCAAATAAACCCAAAAAATAAAGAAGAAATTAGGCAAATATCTTATTAAATATTCTATAATAATATAAATTTGTTCTATTTTTTATTAAATTTTTATAAAAATTGCTTTATATTTATTACATAAATTATAATAACCATAAAGAACACTTGGTTAAAACAAAAGTATTTTAACACTTGGTTAAATAAAATGGCAAATTACAGCGCGATGAAATGCTATGATATGAGATTATATTTATTTGAATGGATTAAAAATAATCCAGAAGCAGGGGGTGACATAAAATATATACATAATATGTCTAAGTCACAACTTATAAGGGTTTGTCTATACACAGAAGAAAAAATAAGCAAATCTGAATTAATTGAAACAATTACTATTGCTAAAAATATTATGAAGGAAAATAAGAAAAGAATGAAAGATAAGAAAGAGAGGAATAGTATTGAAGATAATGTAAGTGGTGACAGTTGTAATTCTGGTGTTTGTGTAAATAATCCTAAATTAATTTTCTTAATAAATTCTAAAAATAATGCACCTGAAACTGAATATTATAGTGCAGATGAAGAGTTTGAAGAATAAATAGTTATATAAATGTATGTATTTATATTTTTTTATATTATAAATATATATAAAGTTATTTTACATTTATAATATAAATAATGCCAGGTGACAATACGATTTGCGACGATTTCTTTGAAGTTATTGATACTCCACTAAAAGCATATATTATTGGTCTTATTGCTTTTAATAAAACTGACTGTGATGATAATGTTATTGTAGAAATTAAACTTAATAATGTTAAGGAATATGATAATAATAATAAATGCATATCATATGGTTATTATATGGATTTGAAAGATGATGAGAGAAAGCATTATCAATATTTTAACAATATTGATATCTTACTAAAACATTTTAGAAAAATAGGAAATGTTAAATATACAGAGCAGAGTTGCATCAACGGTATTATTGAGTTAACTATAACCTCGCAAAATATTAAAGATGATATTGGGAAGCATATTAATATTAATAACTGCAAAAGCGCCGATATATCAGAGTTTATTACCAAGTGTTATAATGAAGATGCTAACAAATGCAATCAATTTGTTAGAGCATATATTGAAAAATATGCTAGCATTATTTATGATAATATTAATATTACATTTTATAATGAAAATACCGCAAATAGTATAATTAAATTATATGATATTCCATGTATTAGACAAAAAAACATTAATAATCTAGTAATTCAATTTAATAGTGTTAATATGATTGATCTGCTAGGTATGATATATAGTAATTATGACTGTCCTTATTATAATAATTTTATTTATACGTATAACAATCGTGATGGTAAATCAATCCCTTGTATTAAAGTTTTTAAAGCATGTGACGATGCAGTAATTCCTTCTAAAGCAAGATATTCTGACGCTGGATATGACTTGACAATTATAAAAGAACATAAAAGACTAAATTCTAAAACAGTTATATATGATACTGGTATTAAACTTGAAATTCCAAATGGATATTATGTAGAAATTGTTCCTCGTAGTTCTATAAGTCGCTCTGGTTATATGTTGGCAAATAATGTAGGTATTATTGATCAGGGATACAGAGGCAATCTTTATATTGCACTTACAAAAATAAATGACGATACTCCTGATATTACGGATCTTGCTAACTGGAGGTTGCCTTGGAAATGTTGTCAGATGATTGTTAAGAAGCAAATATATTCTAAACTTGTATTTTGTGATAGTGGACAAGATGATATTGAGAAATCCAATAGAGACACAGGTGCTTTTGGGAGTACTGATTAATTTGAAATTGACATTCTATTATTAATTTTGCTATAAATAGTATCAAATGTTTCTAACGAATAATTAATAAAAAAATTATTTCGCGAATAAGATTCGCTACATATAAATATATGTGTAAATAGATTCTTTATTTTGTCTCTAATAATAACATTATTAACTCCATAGTTCCAAAGATACATGCTATGTTTTTTTATTGGACATACAATATGTAATTTATCTAATAAATGAGTTTTTATTTCATATTCTTTTTTAAGATATTTATCAGAATATATACTTTCACAATCAATATTATATTTTGATACATTATTAAGAAGTTTTTTTTGATCTTTTGACAAATAATTATATTTTAGCAAATTATTTTTAGATAATGTTAAAATAATAATATTAGATATAAATTTATTACACCGTTAAGATAAAAATATTTTATTATTGCAATTATAAATATCCTTTATTTCTGTATTAAAATAAAACTCAACATTTTTTGAGTGCAAATATTGAGTTATTTTATCTATTAAAATAGTTATATCATCTATTAATATATAATATTTAAGTGTTTCATTAATATCACATGATAACATTATAAGAGTATCCATAGCAGATATATTACTATATATATATTCAAACGAATCCAAGTTATTTTTTAATATATTATACTCATTAATACTAAGAACAAAACGGCAAAACTTAACAAATGATTGTGTATTTAAAGATTTTTTAGGTATTAATTTAGATTTATTAATAATAATAGATAAAATATTTGCAGTTTTTTCATTATATTTTAAAATATATTGCTCATATTTAATTGCAAATCTATTCAATAATTGTATATATATGCTATGCGATTTATTAAAAATACGATAATTATTCCTATAATTTTTATTTACTTTTTCTTTAGATAATTTATCAATAATAGATACTTTATACCCATTATCTGCACACCTTAATGCGGAATATAAACCGATAATATTACAACCAACAATAATAATATTGTTTATAGTCATTTATTAATAATAAATAATGGGTATATTTTTATATATGTTATTTGAAAATATATGCGTATATGAATACAAATTTATAAAGTTGATATATAAATAAGATTTAATATATATTTGTTATGATATGGGTGCTAATTCGTCAAGGCAATATACGTATCAGCAATATTATAATGCAGTCCAAAAAAGTGGCACAATAGATAATATAGATTTTAAGAATATTGATATAGAAACTATTAATCCTTATGAAGTTTTAAATGTATCTAAAAACTTTACTTGGAATGAATTAAAAGAATCATATAGAAAGTTAGCAATAAATACACATCCTGATAAACCTGGAGGCAATAAAGAACTATTTAATATTATAACTATTTGCTTTAAAAAATTAGCAGAAGAACTAAAAATTCGCGAAGAAGATAAAAGTCATCATGATCTTAAGAAACAATCAACAGATTATTTTCACAAGATGACAAATGATACTTTGCCACATCCTAGTGAAGTTATGGATACAAATAAAAAGTTTACTGCGGAACAATTTAATAAAAACTTTGAAAAGTGTAAATTATATGAAGAAGATATAGATTTTGGGTATGGTTCTAAAATGACGGAGTCCACAAAAACACGTGAAGATATCAATATAGAAAAACTTATAAAAAAAAATAAAATAGATAATGAGAGTTTTAATGAAATATTTGATAATAATGTAAAAGTTAATAAAGAATTAATAAAATATCAAACACCAGAACCTCTTGTATTATCAAAAAGTCTACAATACACAGAGTTAGGAGGAAAACGACCAGATGATTACTCTAGTAGTATTGAAAAAACAAATACCCTTGCATATACAGATTACATGAGGGCACATGATGGAACGCGATTAGTTGATCCTAAATTAATGAAAAATGTGAAAGAGTTTAAAACAGTAGACGAGTATGAATCGTATCGCGAAAAGAAGGCAACTAAAATATTATCTGCAAAAGAATTAAAGAATGAGGAATTAAAACGACTGAAAGCATTAAAAGATGAGGAAGAACGCCTAGAAAGACTTAAAATGTATGATAAAAAAATAGAGAAATCTTATAGTAAAGCAAGTCAATTATTTCTGCGATAATATTTTCCCTAAATATATTTTTTTTGTTGTTGTTGTAATACATTTAAATAATTCATTTTTATTTTTTCTAGTGTCTTCCCAACCATAATTAAATAAATCGCGTGATATTTGCTTATTAGTATAAACATAATTACTAATAGGAAAATGTCGTCCCCACATTTTCCGATGTATAGAAATAGTTGTTGGACAAGTTTGTTTTTTATTAAATTTATAATCTCTAAAAATTTCACCATCCATATAGTCAACCCCCTTGTATTTTTTACCTATAGTATTACCTGATATGTAAGGAATATATGAACTGCATAAACTAAAATCTATTAATTCATTTAGGTTACTAAAATTTGATATTTTTTCATTTTTCATTTTTATTACATTTGTAGATATTATTGATATTTTATCTAAATTACGAGGTTCGGTATTATTATATCTTAATTTTAAGTTATTTCCTATATTTTTTTGAAATATATGCAAGTCTTTGTATAATGATAATTCTGATATATCCTTCCCTATTGTATAATCCCAAATATTATCTGGATTTGATAGATCAGTTTCTTGTGTATATAATATAGAACATATAGCACCACCAGATATACCAGTAATATTTACATCTGATAGTGCATGTGGAAAATGTTTCTTAATATATCCTACTATACCCATGCTATATGGCAGAAACATACCTGTTCCATACATGTTAATGCTCATATAAGTATTTGATAAAATAATTAGCGATGATAATATAAATAAACGCATAAGAACTTAATAATATATATTATTTTAAATATAAAAAATATATATCAAACAAATATTAACTTATTACTTTACTAATTTACAATATCCGCATTATCTTCTTAAGAACTTTCCTTCTTTGCCTTCTTTACCGCCTTTTCTTTCTTTGGTGCTTTTTCCTTCTTTTCCTTTTCTTTAATTGCCTTCTTCGTCTTTTTTTCTTCTTTCTTATCATCATCACTATCTTTCTTATCATCATCTTCAGAATCGTCGGTTTCATTGCCGTCATCAGGTCTGATGGTGTCGTCACCAGTATGATACCCATCATCACTATCCTTCTTATCATCATCGCTATCCTTCTTAGCGTCATCATCGTTAATAACGCCATTCTTAATATCCTCCTTATGCTTACCCCACATCTCTGCAATCAAAGTGAATATCTCTTCACCTGACATATCAGGATTCTCTTCCTTAACCTTCTTGCGATTATCTTGGATAAATTTTTGATACTTATTGAGAGGTCTCTTAACCTTTACAATCTCATTCCCCTCATCATCTACTTCAACCTTCTTAGTGCGCTTCTTGGGTTCCGCCTTCTTAACCTTCTTTTCCTTCTTATCTTCCTTATTCTTTTCCTTAATATCCTTCATAGCATTCTTATAATATTCATCAACCTCCTTTTTGGTATCAAGAGTATCAGACATATTAACCATAACCTCCTTGATGCGCATAGCGAAAGTGGACATTTTATGCACAGAGTTCGCTTTGAATACTCTTTGGATTCGCTTTGAATACGCTTTGGATTCGCTTTGAGTTGCTTTGAGTTGCTTTGAGTAGCGCTTCTATTGCTTGTCTTTGTATTATATTTTTAATCAAAAATAATCAATTTTTAATTTAATTTATCATTATTATTACAAATTTACCCCATATATTTTAGTTATTATGAATATTATGTTATTTTTAAAAAAAATGATTAATATATAATATTTGTATTAATAATAATATGCCAACGTATTTAGAGATATTACCAGAAGATATTCTAAATATTATTTATAAGTACTTATATACTTTAATATTGAAAGATTTGAATAATAATAATAACTATAAGAATACTATATATTTTCATAGATTGCTTGAAATTGCTAGCAATCCTTTATTTGACAACTTAGATTTTTTAGGTTTGCTAAATATTAATAATACTAATGTAAAATATGACATTCTAAAATATAAAATAAAATATGATGATTTTTTCCAACTAGAAAGTGCAATTTATAATAAAACTTACTATACATCCCAATTAAATATGGATGTAGATAAAATAGTTATTTATAATAATCCCTTATATAGTCTATATAAAACTGATAAATTATATTATATAACTATACATTCGATGATAAAAAAATATTTGAATGTTAATGATTTAAATATATTTAATGATACAAGGATTTCACAAAGAATATGCAAGTCTAACTTTATATTGCAAAAAGAAGGGCGATTCAAATGTTTGGCTGAATTATTATATCACACAATTGAATTTTACAATATTATAAAGGACGTAATATTTATAAATATAGAACTACTAGAAGATATTGAGAATGAAGGACAAGTATTGACGAGAAGGCAAAGGAAAGATAAATATATTCTAGAAGATATGCGTAATTTTCATTTTAATTGCAAATATATTGTTCGGTATGATAATGATATTGATACTAAAACGGCTATTCCTGTTTTATGCCCTTTGTAATACAGCGAATTATATTATTACATTTCCTTATATCCTTTTTTATTATATCTTTTTAAATTTTATTAAATAAAAAAATGATTTAAGATATATTATAATTTAACATAGAAAAGGGAAAAAATAAGGAAAACAAGCAAATAAACAATATAGAATGAACAATTGGTTATTGTATGTTGGGAATGGTGATATATTTGAAAAAATCAAAATAAATAATATTTGGAGAATACAATCAGATTTTTGCTGGTCTCTTTATTTTTTAGATAATGTTAAAAATGGTGATACGTTATGGTTTGTACTGTCGCAATTATGGAATGATAATAATGGGCAACTTATTGGTTTTGCGATGTATAGTAATTTCAAAAGAGTAGAAAATGATGCACGCGATATCGAAATTAAGTATACAAATTTCAAAGATTATACAAAATATAATTTCTATTCAAATATTACTAGTAATTGCCCTGTAAAATTATGTAAAAAACCTCCTGATGCAAAAATAAACGCTTTTGCAGGTTCTATAAAATTATTACATCAACTTTGCAAATCACACGGTATTAAAGGATATTCTATGTATATAAAAAAAGAAGATAAAAATAAACTTCTTAAATTACTTGAAGATGTATGTATTTCTTAATGTTGGTGTGTGTATTTTCCATAAATTTTTCATATTTTGAACCATGCGAATTTTATTATTTTCAATTTCTTCTTCTAATTGCTTAATATTCATATCGTTCCTTTCGCAATTCTCTACAATCTCATTTTGTTTTTCAAGAGAAGGAAATGGTATTTTAATTCCTTTAATACTTGCACTTGATATGTGTTTAATAATATCGCCGGTGTATAAATCATTCATAATATCTAAGTTATTATATAAATAATAATAAACAAATTTTAAGTTTAATAATGATTTATTTTTATTTTGTAGAATATAACAGTTATCGCTTGCAGAGAACTCATATGCATAATTAATATTCGCCTTACCACTATCACAAATAATTAGACTTTCACCTTCATAGTCTGGGATATCGACATAAGTATCAATAATTGCAGACCCTTTAAAAAATGGATACTCGCCTTTTCCGCTTCCATACTTAGTATTCCTTTTACTTCTTGGTAAAATATTGCAAATATCTTCGAGGGTTCTTTCTGTCATGTCTGTCAAGAATATGTTATTATATTATATTTAATCAAATAAATCTTAAATAATATTAAATTTTTATATGTAAATTCTTATATAGGAGTTGATAAATATACTATGTATTGTTTTGGAGGAGATATTCTATGTTTCAAGACGCAGAAAACATCAAATATAATTAAACAAATAATAACATATACTATAATATTTTTACCAATAGTGATTGGTATGACAATTGGTGCAATATATGGTAAGAAATGGGGAGATGATAAATATAAGAACCTTAAAAAATCAGAATATAATCCACCTAGTTATGTATTCAGTATTGTGTGGCCTATATTATATATATTGATTGGCGTTATATATAGTTACGCATTATATGATCATATATGCATTCCTGACAAAATATCAAAATGTGGTACTACTATATATTTTAAGAGATTGAAATATTGGATAATACCTACGTTGGCATTACTATTCAATTTTATGTATATACCAGTATTTTTTGGTGAGAATGGATTATATAATGGACTTATAATAATAATATTAAGTTTGATCTTCGCTATATTAACTTTAATTCAATTTTATTTACAAGATAATTATAATTCAAATATTAAATATTTTGCGATACTTGCATTATTACCATATATTATATGGTTATCTTTTGCAACCTATTTATCATATGATTTATATATGTTAAATAAATGAAACATTATCTTAACATTTAAAAAGTTAAAATAAATATATATATATAAAAATAAGAGGAGTAAATAACTTATAATATGTTAAATCAAAAAAAATATTCATGCGGTATTTGTAAAACTACACCAGATCAAATATCGCATCATAAATCTCATATTGAAACGCAAAAACATAAGGATAAAAAGGAATTATTTGAGTTAAAACTATATAAATTAAGCGATGAAGAATTAATGAATAAATATAAAACTACAAATATTAATGATATATGCGACGAGACAGAGACGATACTTTATTCAACTATTGATAATGTAAAAAATGATATGAAATATAATGATTTTCAAGATATACAAGATATAATGGAAAAGCAGAATTGCATTTCTAACAAGGAGGCACTTAAAGAGAAAATTCATGAGATACATAATTACCTTAGAAATAATGGAGCGGGATATGGTATGAATGCATTAAAGGTATTTAATATTCTTTACGGTTTAAAGAAAATTGAAGAAAATAACTTGATTGATTGTGTAGGACTTAAAAGACCTGTATGCGAGTTTTCTTATTTGTTATCTCTTGCAAATGAAAATAAAGATGAAGAACTTGCGTCATTAATATATAGAGACGTTTTAGATGCAATTAATGAAAGCAAAATTAATAAATTGCTTTTTTATGAAATTCCTAAAAATATGAAAGGGAATGTTTTCCCTCATCTAATTAAAGAAATTAATAACATTACAAAAATTGAGAAAAGTTGTAATGTGTTATTATCAGGAAAAATCTATGAGTATTTTATCGGCAGAGATGAAAGTGCAATATCAGAATTAGGAGCTTATTTCACAGATAGACATATTGTTGAATATATATATAAAAAATTAGATCCATGTATAAATGAGGATGGTTCAATATCAACGATGATTGATATGTTTGGTGGTTCTGGAGGTTTTACAACAGGATATATAAATTATTTGAATGAAAAATATCCTAAAGGTATTAACTGGGAATCTGAATTAAATAAAATATCACATTTTGATATGAATGAAGATGTTATTAAATCTGCAGGATTAGAATTTTTCTGTTTAACAGGTATTATTCCGGATATGAAGCATAATTTAGGATATAAAAACTCATTTACGGATAATTTTGTTAAAGATAATAAAAAATATAAAAAATATAAATATCCTATTACAAATCCACCATATGGAGGGGATAAAAATAGTAAGACAGTTGCGCAAGAAAAAGGGGAAAAGATTAAAGAATACATTAAAAATGAATTAAATACAATCACAGATGAAGGGATTAGAATTGCACGACAGAAGCAACTTAAAAGTATAGAAGCTCGAGATAAACAAGATAAAAATGAAATTAACAAAACAAAGGTTTGTGTTAGTTCTTGTAGTGACCGTATTATAGAATTTGCTAGAGTTAATCAATTATATGGGAATGATAAAGAAAGTTGCTCTCTTATGCTGTTAATGGATATTTTGGAAGTAGGAGGGACTGCAATTGGTGTTCTTAAAGAGGGAGTATTTTTCAATAAAACATACAAAGATATCAGAAAATGTTTAGTAGAAAATTATAATGTTAGAGAGATTATTAGCATTCCTCAAGATCAATTTGAAAATACATCAACAAAAACATCAATTATAATATTTGACAATATAGAAAATAAAACAAAAGAAGTGAAGTTTTATGATTTAGTTGTAAACAGATATGATAAAGATAAATTTGTAGAAGATAATGGTGTAATTATTATAACCGAAAATAAAGGTGATATTTCAGGTATTAGTGATACTATAATTTCAGTTGCAACCAGGGAAGAAATATTAAGTAATGCTATATGTTCGCTTAATAGTAAAGATTACAATAAGAAGGTAATTGTATACGGCGAAGGATATAAATTGGTAAAAATTGGTGATATATGCGAAATTTTACCAAAGAGTAAAAGAAAAGCAAGCGATGGGAAGAAAACAGGAAAATATAATTTCTATACATCAAGTGAAAAAATTCAAAGATGTGATGTAGCAGATTATAAGGATGAATGTTTAATTATTGGCGATGGTGGTGTAGCAAATATTCAAATAGATAAGGATTTTAGTTGTTCTGATCATAATCATATTATTAAAACAGATCATAACAAATATATATATTATATATTATCTGGAAAGATTGAATTATTAATTGATGGTTTTACAGGTTCAGTTCTTAAAAATTTATCAAAAGAATATCTTCTAAATATGCAAATCCCCATTCCAAAATCAGATAAAAAAATAATAGAATGGGTTGATAAAATATCTAAACCATATGAAGAAAAAAATAGAAAACAAAATAAGATCAACGAATTAGAAGAGAATGTTAAAAATAAGATTAAAGATACTGTTGATAATGAAGAATGTGATGAACTAGAATTAGGAAGAGTTTGTAAATTTATTAATGGGAAAAAAAGAGTTATAACTGATGGAAAGTCATATGGATTATATCCTTTATTTTCATCAAGTTTGGTTGTTGATAATTGGATTGATGAGTATGATTATAATGTAGAAAGTATAATAATTAATACTATAAATGGTTCTGGTAAATTTAACTTACAATATGCTAGTAAATATTGTAGAACATCAAATACAATTGTATTTACTACAGAAAATAAAAATTTAACATTATATATATATTATTATGGATTAATTAATATTGAAACAATCGGTTATTTAGCAAATGGATCAACAAAGAAAAAGATGGGAATAACTGAAATTTCTAAATTCATGTTATTAATTCCTAAAAATAAGGAACTTATTAAAGATCTTGAACCCGTTTTTGACGAGATTGAAAAACTTCAAGGAGAAGTCAAAGTAGCAGAATCGCAATATGACCAACTTATTAAAGAGTTGTCTGAAGAAGCGATGCCAACTAATTCTAGTATCCTTAAGAATACCACTATTCAAGAATTAACAGAAGCAAATCTTAATACTATTCAAAATGATACTAAAGTTTTACAAAGTGTAAAATCTGTGAAATCAAGCAGAACATCAACAGGTTCAATTAAATCATTACAGGAGCAATGCAAATCACTAGGAATTAAGGGATATACAAAATATAAAAAGAAGGAGGATAAAGAAAAACTACTAAAATTAATTGAGGAATATAATGAATAAATATTATCTTCTTCTACTACTATATCCTTCTAATTCATTAGGAAAGTTTGTAAAATTTCTATAAAAGTCACATGGGTTTTTAGGCAACTCATTATATATATCACAATTTATAATATATTCTTCATAACTTTTTATATTTTTATTTTTGCAAAATTCTTTCCATTTATCTTTTGATTGGATAAATTTTGATGTATCAGTTCCTAAAAAGTCGTACCAATCATTCCATACGCCTCTATATTTAAAATAAACTTCGGCATTATCTATAAAATTTGGGTGTCTATCTTTACATTTTGCATATTCTTCTTTAGAATCTAAATTTAAACTCTTATTTAAACTACGAATATAATTATATTCGTCTTGCTCCTCTGTAAAATCAGAGCATAAAGTTTTACTATATCTCAACTTTATTTTCAAATTATTTAATTCTTCCACATTTCCTTTAAAAACATAATCTTCATAATATAATTGCTTATCATATAACATATTTTCTCTATATTTAATAAATTGCTTATTTACAGTTTGAACAAATATTTTTTGTTCAACATTCTTATCAACATTTCTCAAATGTGATATAATAGTTCTAACATTTGCATAAGAATTTTTATTATTATCCCAGTTATTTTCTAGTCCCTCTATATATGGAATTATTATATAAGCTTTTTTATTTAGATTTTCTTTATCTAATCTGTTCGGACGTAGCAAATATTGGACAATTCTTATTTCACTATACATATTGCTCGCAACACATACACCATTCAGTATTGGAATATCAACGCCTTCACCGAAGCAATTTACACAAGTTATAATACCAAATCGCGAGTTTTTAAATTTTGAAACTTCGTCATCAAAATCATTATTACTTCTGCTATGTATTGAACTATAATAAATCTGTTCTTTTGGAATACTTATAATGTTGGTTGATAAAATTACTTCTATATATTTTGATGCTTTGTCAGCATCATCAATTGTTGTGGTATATAATAGTATATGTGTTAAATCTTTATATTTATCCATAGATTTTAAAGTCATATAACAGGATATGAATAACTCATCATTTAGATTATGCAAGTTTAAATTATTTAGACTATTTATAATATTTTTAACTTCGCATTCTGTATTCTTTAATACTAATATATTATAATCTGTTATTTTTTCATTTTCTATTGCCCAATGAACAGATTTCATATCTATATATTTTCCAAAAATACTTTCATCATCCATAGAATATAATGTCTCCTTATTTGTATTATCTTCAAATACTTTCTCAGTTGCAGTCATAAATAAAGATTTATTAGAATTTATTTTATGAAATATTCGAAACCCCTTACTTTCCTCTCTCTCTAACCCTACCAAATGATGTGCTTCATCGCCAATTTTGATATCAAACATTATATTTGTATCACACAATAGATGACATGAATGATAAGTTGTTATTACAAATTTAGGTTGCATATATTTATCTGAATTATTAAGAAACTCCACAATTTTATTTTTATCAGTTGTTGCTTCAATATCATCTATTCCTTCGCCTCCGACAAACAATATATTTTTTGCACTTGGAAATAGTTTATAAATTTCATTTTTAATTTGTTTCTGTAAAAATTTTCCAGGAACGCCAAATGCAACTGTCTTACACTTTAATTGGTTTACAATAAAAATACTTAGAAGTGCTTTACCAAGACCACATGCCCATATTATTTTACCTATACTATTTAATTGAAAGAATTCATCAATCATATTTAATACATCTTGTTGATGATTGTTTGGTATAACTTTTGTGCTTTTTATTTTTGCTTTTTTGTTTTTTAAATGCATTATAATATTTTTAACATTTATTTGATTTAATAATTTTTTAACTTTTTCTGCATTTGGTAAATTTCTAATACGATCACATCTATTTATAGAACTAATTTCATCTTTTGTTAAAACTTTAAAGTCAATATTAATATCATTTAAATAAGGTTCAATTAATTCTATAACGCATCTGTCATAAAATTCTGTTCCTCCTCCCTTATAAATATTATATGATTTACATAATACTTTTAAATATTTATCTAAAATTTTCATTCTATCTAAAGGGATTTCAATTAAACATATATACTCTCCTCTTTCAATCTCACCGGTAATATATGTGTTGTTGCGATCTTTTGCAAATGTTGTAATGCCCATTTTAATTACATTTTCTCTTTGATACCAAATATTATCACGTAAATAAATGAAACCTTTTGATGCATTCATATTATTATAATGATATATATATTACATTTAAATAATATCAGTTTTTTATAATTATCCAAAAGTATATTGATAATAACTAAAATATAAGGAATAAATTTGTTATAATAAACATAAATTAAATAAAAAATTGATTAATTTGAATAAAAATTATTGCAAAGTCAAGCAATAGAAGCGATACACAAAAGCAAATTCAAAGTAACAGAAGCAAACTTCAAAAGCAACTCAAAGCAAACTCTAAAAGGAACATAAACGCAAAAGATGTCTACTACAACTTTCGCGATGCGCATCAAGGAGGTTATGGTTAATATGCCTGATAATCTTGATACTAAAAAGGATGTTGATGAATATTATAAGAATGCTATGAAGGATATTAAGGAGAAGAATAAGGAAGATAAAAAAGAAAAGAAGGTAGAACCCAAGAAGCGCGCTAAGAAGACGGAAGTAGATGATGATGGAAATGAGATTGTAAAGGTTAAGAGACCTCTTAATAAGTATCAAAAATTTATTCAGGATAATCGTAAGAAGGTTAAGGAAGAAAATCCTGATATGTCAGGTGAAGAAATATTCACTTTGATTGCAGAGTTGTGGAATAAGCACAAGGAAGATATTAAGAATGGGGTTGTTAACGATGATGATAAGAAAGAAAGCGATGATGAGAAGAAAGAAAGCGATGATGAGAAGAAAGAAAGCGATGATGAGAAGAAAGAAAGCGATGATGAGAAGAAAGAAAGCGATGATGATGATATTAAGGAAGAGAAGAAGGTGAAAAAAGTGAAGAAAGAAAAGGTGGGGAAGAAGGCAAAGAAAGAAAGTTCATAAGATGAATATTGTAAATAAGTAATGTAATAAGTAATGTATAAGTAATGTAATAACTAATATAATAAGTAATGTAATAAGTAATGTATAAGTAATGTAATAACTAATATAATAAGTAATGTAATAAGTAATGTAATAAGTAATGTAATAACTAATATAATAAGTAATGTAATAAGTAATGTAATAAGTAATGTATAAGTAATGTAGTAATAAGTGTTAGTATTTGTTAGATATATATTTTTTATTTTTATGCGTTTATTATAAAATATTTATTTATATGAATAAAAAATGAAAAAATGATCTATATAGAGAATTATAAATAATATGCGATTATCTAATTATTTATTAGATTTACCTGATGACATTCAAATGAATATATATAAATATGTGTTTAATAGTACTTTGAAAGATATTGAAA
>Ga0114979_10000593_pt1 | contig 23802 bp, 19 predicted proteins | sample S_140625_EF_Meta_FD_87315 | JGI IMG/M metagenome (GOLD analysis project Ga0114979, IMG submission 87315) | Freshwater microbial communities from Lake Simoncouche, Canada to study carbon cycling - S_140625_EF_MetaG | ecosystem: Environmental > Aquatic > Freshwater > Lake | place: Lake...
TATATAGGAGAATGTATCACACATTTTAATAATAATACAGGAAAGAATGAGATGTATATTTCTTGTAATATCGAGCGAGGAAACAATTTTTTCGATGAATTTAATAATTATGTTTATGAAACAGCCGATGGAGCTTGTACAATTTATGTTATAGATGATTTAGACAATCCAGTATTAACAACATTTGCAACTGGGTTGAATTCGATAAGAGGAATGCAAGTATATAACGACTCTTTATATGTAATAACACAAACTAGTGGATTCTCTCTAAGTCAAGACTCGAGTCAACTTGTACTTAATAGACATAACGCTTCACTTATTCGATTCCTTTTAACAGACTCAACAAATCAAACGATCTTATCTTTTCAACCAAATGATTTTTATTATGCTAGAAACTTAGTTATTGTTGACTCATATTGTTATATTTTGAATAGTAATAATTCAAATGGTATACAAGAACTAGTAAACACAGCAAATTATTTTAAAATAACGCGGGTCGATTTAACTAATTTTTCTTCTTCATCTAGTTATATTTTAGACTGGATCGATTTAACTAGTTTAGTTGGTGCAGATGGATACTTAGGAAACAAATTGGTATATGATAATGGAAATTTTTATTTTAGTTGGTATGATGGTAATTTAAATTATATTGGTAAAATTAGTAACACATCTCCGCCAGTCATTATAACTAACAACTGTCTTCCGGATTTTTCGACATATTATTTTAATGAAATCAATTCATTTATAGTTTCAAATAACAAATTTTATACATGTTTCAACTATTATGAGTATTCACCATATAATTACACAATCCATGGATTGCCAATCTATGTACCAGTTGATCCAACCCCATTGCCAAAAGGGGTAACACCTGGATATTCATTCTCTTATAACAATGAATATATTTATATGATTGCAAGTGATAGGAAACTATATCAAATTTCAACAGCTTACCCTACTATAAATGGACAAAGTTATTCCATTCTAGATTGTTCGTCTATTGACCCATTCCCGATTATAACAACATATTCGAATGTAACTACAGGATTAGATGAGATATATATTGCAAATACTACAAATACTGGAGAAACTTCAATTTATGTTATATATGATGTAAATGATCCAGTATTAACTCTTTTCACGAGTGGATTGGATAGGGTAGGGGGGATGCAAGTATACAATGACAAATTATATGTATTAACAGGTGATTTAATAATAGATTATAGTCAATACTATAATAATAGATTGCTTCTTCGTCCCAGTGTATCGCTTATTCAAATATCTTTGACAGATCCGTCAAATCAAACTAAATTAACATTTAATAATAACGAATTTGTTAATCCAGGTAAAATTGTGATTGTTGATTCATATTGTTATATTACAAATAGTTTTAGCAGATACCAATACCGTGATGATGACTTACCAATATTTATAAACAATATCCAAACTGATAATTATTCTAGAATAACGCGTGTTGATTTAACTAATTTTTCTTCTTCATCTAATTATATTTTAAACTGGATCGATTTAACTAGTACAGTTGGCATATATGGAGCTCTAATTGCTAATATACAATATGATAATGGATATTTTTATTTTGATTGGACTACTGGTTATTTGGGTGGTGGTAAAATCTATATTGGTAAAATCAGTAATACTTCTCCACCGGTATTAGTTAATTCGAATTATATTACCGATATAAATCTTGATAATCATGTAGATTTTGCAGTTTCAAACGGTCATTTTTACATCCAATATGATGTAGTCGGTAGTGCATATGATTATACAATCCATGGATTGCCAATATATTCAGCGCCGGACCCTACTCCTTTACCAAATTCCGTTATACCAGGACCACTCGCTTATAGCAATGGATATATTTATACTATTGGAAGTGATAACCAACTATATAAACTTTCAACAACAACTGCAATACCAAATGGATCAGCGACACCATTTTTAGATGGTTCAACTATTTTTAACAAACCGCAATATATAACAATATATTTTAACACAAATACAGGCAAGAATGAGATGTATATATCGGATGTAGGGCCATCCTATGGTAGTAATGGAAATGGAAGTATTTATGTAATAATAGATGACTTAGAAAATCCAACAATAAACCCATTTGTAACAGGAATTAATAACCCAGGTGGGTTGCAAGTATATAATGGCTATTTGTATGTAATAACACAGACATATGGGGGAACAGACGTAATGGGATCACTTGTCCAATATCTTTTGACAGATCCAACAAATCAAACTATTTTGTCTTTTAATTCAAATGTAGATTTTAGTAGGGCTGGACAATTAGTTGTAGTTGATTCATATTGTTATTTTATGAATGATCAAAGTATTGTTCGTGTTGATTTGACTGATTTTTCTCCATCGTCTAGTTATAATTATCAATGGGTAATAATAAATAATTTACTTCCGCATAACCTTGCTGAAAGATTATTAGTTTATAATGATGGTTATTTTTATATAGCAGTTACAAATAATTCAATATTCCCATATCCTGATGACACAATAGCTAAAATTAGTAATACAACGCCACCTGTATTAATAAGTTCAAATTGTATTCCGGAAATTAGTGCAAGCAAACATACGATTAATATTACAGCTATTCAAAACTTAGTAAGTGCAAATAATAATTTTTATTTAACCTTTTTTGATTATAGTATTGGACAGTATACCAGTATCTATGGATTACCCGTTTATGTTGCATCGCCAACTGATTCTTCTAACAATTCTAACAATTCTATACCATGTTTTAATGAAGATACTAAAATTCTTACTGATAAAGGATACATTGCAATTCAAGACCTTAGAAAAGGGGATTTTATAAAAACATTGAATCATGATTTTAAACAGATTGATATGATTGGTAAAAGAGAAATATATCATGCAGCGTCAAAGGATAGAATCAAAGATCAGCTTTATAAATGTTCTCAAATAGAATATCCTGAAATTTTTGAAGATTTATTAATTACAGGTTGTCATTCTATTTTGGTTGATAATTTTGCATGTGAAGAACAAAAGGAAAAAGTCATAGAAGTAAACCGAAAAATATATGTAACCGATGGTAAATATCGACTACCAGCATGTGCCGATAATCGTGCGTCTATTTATGAGACTCCAGGAAATTATACAATCTATCATCTAGCTTTAGAAAACGAGGATTATTATATGAATTATGGTATTTTTGCAAACGGACTACTGGTAGAAACATGTTCCAAACGATATTTGAAAGAGTTATCTAATATGACATTGATAGAATAATAGAAACGTAGTGTAGAAATAAAACTCGGTAATGGTTTGAATAAGAGGCGTCATGTTTTTTGTAAAGAAATGTATTGTTGTACATTATTCAATTTTTAGAAATCTTTTTCCAAAAATTGAAAAGATTTTTCTATTTACGTTTTTTTGTATGTCTACGACGACGACGACGACGTCGATCGTTTCGTTTTTTACTTTTTCCTCCAAGAGTGGCACTTTTTCTAATGGTTGAAGCATCTCCATGTACATGAGGTGTTAAAAATGAAGCAATATGGCTTGCCACATCAGGAACAGCCGTTTCTATATGTTGGGACACTAAACTTGCTGTATGTTGATTACTTACTTGACCAGGTGATCGGTCAAATGAAATACTCTGCCACTTGCTAGATATCTCATAAATACGTGTCTCGGGATTGGCTAGATTATATTGAAATGGAATTGTATTTGGGGTACCGCCAAGATGTTGATTGCGTCTCCATTTACTCGCTCCTTCACGGCTATAGAGCGCAATTGCTTGAATGGGTACATATGGTCCAGGTTCGTTTAATGACGGATGATACTGATGTACGTGTATTCTTTTAACATTCCGTATAATACTCATTCGTGGCAGTGCGAATATTGAAGTTCTTATCAATAAATAATTTTTTCTCAGTTTAAAGTCATAGCCATGAATGTTCGTAATTTGAACGCTCATTATACTATATTTGTATATTTTATTGTATATATGAATACATGAAAAATTGAATTGATTATATGTTTGAGAAATTATGATAACAGCTAGATAATTAGAGTATTATTAAACAATGGATTTCGTATCAAGATCATCTATTATGGCTGCAGCAGCTGCTGCTACGGTAGCAGAGCAAGCTAGTACGATCGACCGCTGTATCATTCCAGCAACGTCGGATGAAGATTTCGTGGTGACATTTTGTAGCGAGAGCAATCCGACCAAAGGTCCATGCAGCGTGATTGCCGTGTTTGATGGCCACGGAAAAAAGAGTGAACAGGTGGAAGCGAGACAGTGTCTTACCCATATAAAAGCGGCGCCATTGGAACAACTATTGATGGAGTCCGAACCGGTCGAAGCCATGGTCGAGTATTTGAAACCCAAAGAGCATCAATACAATGTTATGACGGGTGCGACCATGGCCATGGCGCGTATTTATCCGGCCAGCGGTCTAATCGAAACATTCTGCATGGGAGATTCCAAAGCCGTCGTTTGGATCAACGGTGAAATAGTATATGAAAATGTGGAACACGTTTCAACCAATCCCGATGAACTTGCAAGACTACGCCAATTGTACGAAGTCATAACGTATCAAAAACCCATTGGAAATCGCCAAGAAACGTTGTCGCCTGATGAGATTACCATGGTCCAATCGCCCTATATCGTCTTTCCCGGAAACATCCCCCTTGCTCCCACGCAATCGCTCGGACATTTTGGCAGAACTGGTTGCAAACCGTGCAGGGGGCTTGTCAATTTCGATCCAGTGCGTGATGTGGTTCAGGTCGCAGTCTATTCCGACGGAGTGGGAGACGTGACCACTTTGCATTGTCCGGAGGACCGAACCTTGATTGGAACTCAGACCGCCAGTGTCATTGCCAAAACGGCGCGTCGACGTTGGTCCCAAGAGTGGAAGTATTATGGGTATGCCAAGAGTATGCCGGTGAAACAACCGCGCGCTGAAACGTGGGTAGCGGATCGCGATGAAATTATGCGGGGAATTACACCGACACTCGGGCCATTTCCACCAAGTTGTCGCGATGATATTGGTGTGGCAACGTGGACAAACCGACCGGCTGCTGATCCATAGATAGAATTAGTGTACTACAACTGTAGAAAGAATGTGGCATTGTTGTTCATGAGTATGTCGAGGATTTGTTGTTCCTCCGGTGATAATAAGTTCATTTCTTTTACGGTCTAAAAGAAATGATACTGAGAAAATAATCGCTGCATATATGCGGTCACAGTTGTGAATATGTGGTTGCAATTCTAACGGCGCATAGTCTTATTTTTTCGCGCCTTCATTGCCTTTCTCTGTTTACGCGTTTTCTTTGCCTTTCTGCGTTGAGTTTTGCGTTTTCCGCCACTTGGTTTAGTTTTAACATTACCTGATCTAGTAAAGTCCTGACGTAACTCATGATCATCCAACGGACTCAGAAAAAAATCAGTGTCTTCTCTTAATTCTTTAGCTTTTAAAATATTTTGTATAACCTCTATTTCTCTCGAAAGCATAATTAAAGTATCTTTTCCGTAACGTGCAGGGTTATGTATAGCAGTTTCAAAAAATTCTTTTTGTCTTTGTAATACACCTAATAATGCTTCTTTATGATATTCAAGATATTTCTTATAAAGGTTGTCTTTCTTTTTATTTTTTTCAAATACATATTCTTCCAAAAGTTTAATTTGATGTTTAATTCTGAGAAATTTCAATTGATGTTGTAATCTATCAACACTATCATCTATTGTCGTGTCATTCTCATAGACACGTTTAATTTGTGCGACTTTTTCATCTATTAAAAATAATATTTCATTTGATGTAAAATTTCGTATATTATATGATAGATTATTGATTTGAAAATCTTTCTCCATATTTAATATTTCTTTTTCTAACTTAGTCTTGTTTATCATTATCTCAACTAAATTATCGATACTCATAGGAGGATTTATTGATACTCTTGATGGTGGTGGTAATTCGTCTGCTGCTTCTGTCGAGTCATTATCTGAATCGGACAATTCTTCGTTACTGATAAACAGTTTTCTTACAGCGTTTCTCCGCGGTTCGTTTTCGTTACTGATAACCAGTTTTCTTACAGCTGTTCTCCACGGTTCGTTTTCTTTTTTAGAACCTTCACCTTCACTAACAAAAGCATCTGAAGTAGTCCATTCATCTTTGTCCGGCATTCTTTTTGAACTAGCAAAAGCATGTGTAGTAGTCAATTCATCGTTGTCCGGCATTCTTTTTGAACTAGCAAAAGCATCTGAAGTAGTCCATTCGTCGTTCGGCATACTTACTGAACTAGCAAAAGCAGATGGCCTAGGTGGCTTAGGTGGCGGGGTTTTTTTATCCGATGTTTCCTCACTTGATACATCAGATGGACTATCAGTGATTGTAGCGTATTGATCACCACTATTACTAGTAGATACTGTGGGGTCAGGTGCTACACTACTTTGACGTCTAGATTGTGGTGCTACTACTGTAGATTCAGGTGCTACTGCACTATTCTGTGAATTTAGCCTATCTGCTATAAATTTAGCAGCTCTACCTGATAGTTGATTCATTATTATATTACTCATGTTATTATACTATATTCACACATTTAATATAAAATTATTGTTTAGACACTTTTCGTAAACGCACCATGGTATACAAAACAAGCGACCAAAATCTTTTTAGAATAATCAAGATGTTACTTATTTTACTCTAAATACTTAAAATAATATCATCGATATTAAATTGAAATGAATTAGGCAGTTTTTACATATTAGTCGCAATTCAAAACTATGACTAGATAAACCAGTTGGCAAAAATGCTCGACAAGAAAAGAAAATAATGTTCCAAACAATATAAATGTAATTCGTCAAATCATTCATCTAATATTATGAGACTCTTGAAATTATCCGCTACACTCAGCACATTGTCACATGTCCGACCCACCATAATTATTCCTCCCCAAAAGTTGTGCAAAGATTGCAAACATTTTCTACCAAACATGCGCGAGTGTTCCCTTTTTGGAGATGTAGATATGGTCCACGGAAAACATAGCTACACCTATGCTAGTACAGCGCGACTTAGTGAAACCAAATGTGGCAAAGAAGCTGTGTATTTCGAAGAAAATTCAGCTAAAATCTTGACGGTTCCTTATTATTTTATCAAGGACAATTGGTTAACATTGTTTGTGTTTGGATTATACGGAACCGTATTTGTGAAAATGGCATTGTGGTCTAGCCAACGATAATCAGTAAATAGTTGGTAGTTCGACTATCGTATCGAATACATGATCTTTTCCTATCGAAAAGACTATTGCAACATTTTCCGGAATAAGAGTCGCGCGTTTTTTTGACACGGGTTCAGACGAAATACAGGTGCGGCTGTCGACATCACTTATATAGAGCGAGTTGGGGGTTTGTTTTTTCGGAAAATTTGTGGCATCATGCATCAAATAGCGCGTGACCAAGATGTGCGTTTTGTTTGCAAAGACAATATTTCCGGCAAATTCGTGAATACCGGCGTTTTTTAGGATGGAGATGGTTCTTTGAAACGCTTCGATCAATGATTTTGCCGAATCTTTGATATGCATCTTTTCCGATTTCATCTGTTCCGTCGTCTTTTCCAAACATGTTAGAAACAAATAAAATAATACTTCACTGTCAGTCGTTCCTTTGATCGAGGGACGGAATTTGGGCAAAATGTGTTTGACAAGTGCTAAACGAATAAGCGGCGTGAATCCATGTATTTGTCCATTGTGCATAAATACTTGGTTTTTATAGTGAAATGGATGTGTGTTTTCATAGGCAACGGCCATTCCTTTGGCCGCACTTCGAATATGGCCCAATATGACCGGCGATTCTGCAACCGTTTCCAAGACTTGGTCTACATCCGGATCTTGTTTGGAAATATGAGGTTTTTTATAGATGGACCATTTTGTGTTATGATTTTCATAACGATTGCTTGCACTACTTGAATAGGCAAATCCATATCCATCGCAATGTTGGTGTAGATCGCGCGGATTTTGGAGACCAGGTGTGGTCTTCTTGACATGAATTGATTGTGCTAAAAAGGTTTCCAGTAATGACACGGTCTTTTTTTTCGGACCCTCTTGGTTTTGTAGCAATAAAAATAGACGACACATAGATAGATTTTTCTCGTTGTATTATGATACGATAACATAATACAAGAAATGGATACACGAATGAACATATTCTTTATGCATCTCGAATATCATTGACATCAATACCATCATCAAAGTCCTCTTCCGGTGATACCTCGGGTTCTCCTCCCATGTCATCAAATTTGATGCGAATTCCCGACCACAAGCCATTCTTCTCTCGGCCATAGCGCTTGCTCATCTGCTCATACATGTCCTTCGGGCTAGGGTTGCGCGTTCCATAGTTCTGTTGGTACCACACCTTGAATTCTTCCGCCAATTGGGTCTTGCGAACATGTCCACCAGCATCCACCGCAATGCGATCGCGCAAGAACTCGGCAATGTAGTCCTGTTTCTCCCTGTACGAGTTGCTCGAGGCCAAGACCATGGGACAATCCTTGACAATGCCACCGGTTTCGACAGCGCGTTTGACCAACATGGCCGCAAACACCTCTTGCCATACGGGAAACTTCTTGACCAATTCGCGATCCAATAAATACTGATAGGGTTTATCCGGATCACCCTGCACTGGATTTTCTGTGAAGAGCGACATGAAATCGACGACGCGAATACGACGCCACGTACCATGATCCCGACTCTTGATCTCCATAAATTCGTTTGAACACAAGACCAATTTGAACTGCGGGACGAATTCGACAGATTCCAACATGTAAGGCGAACGGGCCTTGATGGGCTCGACGCCACTGACCAACTCTTTCATCTGAGCCTCGTAAATTTTCTCTCCCTTGTTCGACTCCTGCATGACGGCATATCGCGTGCCCTTCATCGCCACGACTTCGGGTGCCAAACCACCGATGCGGCCACGTGGCTGGGTCAATAGGGTAATCGGCACGCCGACCTTGTATGTCCCTAAAACGCGTCCCATCAGATCCGTCAAGACCGATTTGCCATTTTGTCCATCACCAATATACATGTTGAATGTTTGATTGACGGATGAGGTTCCAATGAGGGTCGACGCCAAATGATCCCACATGTATTGATTGAGATCGGGAACGGGAAAGAGTTTTTGCATAAAATCGACAATTTCTGCGACCACGACGGCATCCTTGACGGGATCGACCGGATTGTAATCAATATTGGTGGTCTTGGTCAAATAGTCCTCCGGCTTGCCCTCGCGAAACTCCTTGCTCTCAAAATCAAAGACGCCATTGTTAAAGCACAGCAGGTATGGATTGTTGTCCATCTTGTTCAAGAAGAGGGGGTCCCAAAAGAGCTCCTTCGCCTCCGTCATGATGTTTTTCTTGTCCGTCGTCCTTGCCAACGAACTGCATATATCGAGGATCTTTTGTGCCTTGATCTGCATCATCTTGTGTTTGTCGTTCTCCGGCTCGACATGGGTCGCCGATTCGAACAATTGCTGCGCCTTTTCTTGGAACAAATCGCGCAATTCGATCGAGATGGCTTTGCGCAAGGTGGTACCGGAATCAATCTCGACCCAACGATTCTTGACAAACTGATACCAAATATTGGACTTGATACTGACACAGACATATTGATCCTTGTACATGTAATGGAGGATTTGTGCAATATCGAATTCGCCCTGTTTTGAACTGGCCACGCTCTTCTTGTCATCGCCCACTTCGATGCGGATCTTGTCAAACATGCGGTCGATGGCATAACTGACACTGTTCATATGGACCTCGTCGAATTCCTTGCGGGCATCTTGTTTGGCCCAATACATGATGGAGCGCTCCGTGAATCCGTTTCCGGCATTGACCTTGAAGGTGAGCCACATGTCGCACAGGTCCGAAATGGTGGAATAATCAAATGTAGGAGATTTGGCACTAAAGGCGAGCCATGCAATGAGCATGCGATCATTGAAATTGCGGAGAGCCCATCCGACACGGATCCACTTGCTATAGGATCCCTCGCCATAGTAGCTTACTGGGAGTGCCATGGTATATCCGTACGTCTCGCGCATGACATATTCGGTTTGTCCCAGGGATTCGATAAATCGATCGACCGCAGCGCGCATATCGTCTGCATTGCGAATGAGCCGAAGTTGGCTTTGGTCTTGTGCCGCCATCATGCCATGTCCTGTCAATCGATTCGCAGGTCTTGCTGCAGCGCTAGCACTGGCTGACCCAGCCCCAGTACCTGATCCGGCTGCCGCCTTGGCCTTGTTGTACTCTGCCAAAAACGCATTTTTGAAGAAATAGACGGGATGGTCGCGATAACGGACCGACAGTTTCGGAAATGTTTCGGCCGAGAGCCAATCGGCCGGTCGCACAGGGTGCGGCTTCCATATGGGCTCGCCGTCCTCACCATCCACCGTAATATCATATATTTGTGTCAACTTGTAGGGTTCGTGTAGGGGTTTGCGAGAACCGTAGAGCTGCCAGTTGGTATATCCGATGGAAATGCCCTCGTCAAACACGTCGGACCACTGGTTAATAATGGGAAAATCGCCCCAGGCCTCGGCGACCAGGGGCATGACGCGTTTTCGCAAGAGCTGCTGCACCGTGCGGTCAGCTTGCAAACCGATAATCAAATGGATGCCGTCTTTGGTCATGTTTTTGGCTTCCACACGATTGAGGTGTTCTTTTTCGAAGATATAAATTTGGAAAGCAGTCTCACTATCGAACTGAAAGATCTCCTTCAATTCGCCTAAATAGATCTCGACCAGGTCATTCAGATGGTCGATGGTATATACACGACCGGCGTCATGGTCGAGTGCAAAATGGAGGTCGAGGTCGACGGCGATGCACCCGCCCGTTGGGAGCTGGGCCTCGGTCAAGTATTCGGGCAAACCGCGACTGACGACTTCTTTGTAATAGAGGGGCAGAAACGTCGATGCGTATTCCAGGTCGGAAATTTTATATGAACCGCCGTAAATATTGGATGCCTTGTTGGCGATCCGGGTATTGGTCGGTTGCGTTCCCATGGCATCTTGTTTCTGAAAGGTATGTTTTATGAGATAATCTTGGAATGAGTTTCGCGTCTGAACGAGAGCATGATTCCCGCGAGACATGATCTCTCGTTGTGTATAGTATTGGGACATATTTATGTCCTTTGTTGGATTCAATTTTTCCGGTATTGAAAAATACAAGAAAAATAACGCATTTTTGGTGGTTTTACATCGATAAAGATTTATTCATTATGTAAAATTAGTTTAACTACATAGATTTAGAACGTGAAATCCATTATAAAAATGATGTAATATAATATACTTAATAATTAATTTAAATATATTATTTATAACTTAATTAAGGAATGTCTAGTACTTATAGTTTGGACGCTTCTATAAATGGGATATTGAGTGTTCCTACGATTTCAGGTTCTGTTAATTTTACAGGAACTGCAACAGCAGTTACTCAAGCTACCAGTGATAGTTCAACAAAAGTTGCAACAACAGCATTTGTAAAAAATCAAGGTTATTCTGTCACCAACAGTAATGCTCAATTTAACACAGTATACTTGACCGGAAACAGGGGTCAATCAGTTGTTTATGCGCATGGTTCTAATTTTGCAGCAATATACGATAATGGTAGATATATTGCCCAATCAAATCAAGAACAATATTTGAATGTTTTAATAAACAATGGATGGCGCCAATATGGTAGACAAGATCAGTACGGTAACGGTAATCCTTACCAAGCAGGTGGAATGTATATTAGTTTATTAGCAGAAGGAGCATTATTTACCAAAAATAGTATAGGATGTGGTCAGGTTGAATCATATTCCGATGAACGGATAAAAGAAAATATTAAAGATGTAGACTTAAATGAAGATATATTCGAAAATATTAAAATCAAAGTCTATGAATACAAAGACAAAACGTTTAATTTAGGCATAGGCGTTATTGCTCAAGATATTTTTAAAGTTTTACCATCATGTATTAATATAACAAAATCTACAATTCCTAATATAAATAAAGGTCTATTATATAAGTTATTTGAAGACGATGATATACTGCACTTGTATATAGATGAAAACAATTGTGTTGATGCAATTATAGATGATATATTAGAATTTAAAAATAATAGTAATCAATCTAAATATGGTAAGGTTATTTATAAAGATGAAAAAGTTATACATTTAAAATTGAGTGAAAAACTCTTTGAGAACCAATTAGATAGTGATAAAATTTTTGTATATGGAAAAATTGTAGACGATTTTATGACTGTAAAATACGATCAATTATTTTCCTTAAATATTTGTCAAACGCAAAAAAATATGAGAAAAATTAAAATAATGAATGCAACTATATTGTCATTGGAAGCAGCAATAAAAAATCAAACGCGCATAAATTTTGGTTTTCTGATAGTTTTACTTTTTATTATTGGTTTTACAAATTGTAATAGTATAATGTTATTTGTTAGATAGTTTGATACGAGACTACGTAAACAAAAAATTGAATTCGAATAAAGGTATATAAACCAACGGACATACTATATCTCACTCTTTCTTATAAACACGCCAGCATTCTCAACAAAAGACCATGAAATTCTGCGAACAATGCGACAACATGTACTACATCGGCATCAATGAAAAGGACTCGAATCAGCTGACATATTATTGCCGTAATTGTGGCCACAAGGACGAGAGTATTACAGCCGAGGGCGTCTGTGTACTAAATACTCAATTAAAACAGGGGGAGCAGAAGTTTAACCATATCGTGAATCAATATACGAAATTGGATCCCACATTGCCGCGCATTTACTCGATGAAGTGTCCCAATGCATCCTGTACAACCAATCATGGTGCCGGTACAAGCGCTAGCGCTGCTGCAACAGAATCAAAAGAATCCGGTTCTTGTGAAGTCATTTACATGCGATACGACGACGATAATTTGAAATATCTATATATTTGTGTCACGTGCGATACCATGTGGAAAACGGATGAGGTCAAATAGGTTAAATTCGGTTTTATTAACTATTTGAAAATTAGTATAACTATTTTATACTACACTATAGTAATAAAAATGGCATTTAGTAGTTTTAATAGTATACATAGTATGGTAAATTTTGGTCCTCATGGATTAAGTGCATCTGTAAGTAAAATAATTGATGCATCAAATTATCAATATTATGCATTTACAAGTGGTACTGGTAGCATATATTTCCCTACTGCAACAATTGCATCAGTATTATTAGTAGGTGGAGGTGGTGGAGGTGGTTTAGCAGCGACAGATGGTAATAATGGTGGTGGAGGAGGCGGAGGAGGCGGTGCATTGTATGATATGTCCTTTTCATTTCCTGCAGGTGCATATACTATAACAGTTGGAGCAGCAGGTAAAGGAGGGGGGATAACATCATTATTTGGTGCACCAACTGCTGGTGGAAATACTAGTATTTCAGGAAACGGGATTTCTTTAATAGCGACTGGTGGTGGTGCTGGTTCAAATGCCTCTAATGGTAGCAATAATCCAAGTGCATATGGTAGTGGAGGAAGTTTTTCTTACACACCTACAATATCAACAACCGATGCAAGTGGTGGAATTGGTGCAAACGGTGGAAACGGTGCACCGAGTGCTTACCAAACTTATATGGTTTCAGGAAAAAGTCCATATGTACCGTCTTTTGCAGTAGCTTATCAGGATGGATACAATTATTGTGGTGGAGGTCAGGGTGGTTACTATAACAATTCGAATGGCTATTACTATGGGACTAATTCAGCATCTAAATCAAAAATTATAAATGGATCGGGTAACGGTGGTACAACAGATAGTAATAATGCTACTAATTATGGAGGAGGTGGTAGCGGAATTAATGGTAACAATACATCTAAAGGTGGCGGAGGTTATGGTGGTTTAGTTATTATTAGACTTAGTTCACCAAGTATTCCGGCAAAAATTTATCCAACTTTTGCAGGCTCTTGTACAACCCAACTATTTAGTACAACAAATAAAATGTTTATATTTACAGCAAGTGGTGATATTACATTTGCATCTCAAACTGATGCTCTTGTCCTAGTTGTGGGTGGAGGTGGTGGTGGAGGCCCGAGTGGTAAAGCTACTTTTACCACTTATCTTTTCGGAGGTAGTGGAGGTGGTGGAGGAGGAATTTTTTATAAGCCAATCTATACATTTCCAGCAGGTAAATATAATATTACTGTCGGTACAGGTGGTACTACTAGTACTACGGCTGCAAATCCGGGTACTAGTAGTACCGTTATTGGTGGTTCAATAAATATAACTGCAACTGGAGGTTCTGCAGGTGCACTTGGAGTAAACTCTAATTTAGCAGGCGGAGCAGGTGGTTCTTCATCTACTGCAAACAATAGCGCAATTCCGATTCCTAATGGCTATACTGTTGGAACAGGTGGACAAGGTGGAAATAGTGGTAATTCTAATTATGTAACTAGTGGCTATAGTGGCCAGGTTGTTCGTCCATTTGGACCATATTCGCAAAATATATATTATTGCGGCGGAGGGCAAGGTGGAGATACAAACAATAATACTCTTGATGGCCTTGGTGCAAATAATAGTGGTGGTGGTGGTGCTGGAGCCAAGGGCGGAGGTACTGCTACTGCTACAGCAGGTACTGCGGGTAATTCAGGTATTGTTATTTTTTATGTATAATCATCTATATGCTAATTTTCATTACTTGATGATATGCGGAAGATGTATGCGAACATATAGGTTAACCTTTAATATCATGGTCATTTTTACCATCAGATGGGAATATTTTTCATACCATAAATGATATGAAAAATATGTAAATGTATGCAAAGTACTCCAAATTGTCCTTAAATAAGGACATGTCGAAGAACTATGGTTAAATTCTGTTTATTAACTGTTTGAAAATTAGTATAACTATTTTATACTACACTATAGTAATAAAAATGGCATTTAGTAGTTTTAATAGTATACATAGTATGGTAAATTTGCGTAATAATCGTAAAAGCGTAGTCACTGCATCTGTAAGTAAAATAATCGATACATCAAATTATGAATATTATCAATTTACAAGTGGTACAGGTACTATAACTTTTTCAGGTTCAACAATTGCATCAGTATTATTAATAGGCGGAGGTGGTGGAGGAGGTCAGAGCGCAGTGGATGGTAATAATGGCGGAGGAGGAGGCGGAGGAGGAGGCGTACTGTATCATATGTCCTATTCATTTCCTAAGGGTACATATACTATAACAGTTGGTGCAGCAGGTAAAGGAGGTGGGGTAGTATCATTACGTAGTGCACCAACTGCTGGTGGAAATACTAGTATTTCAGGAAATGGGATTTCTTTAATAGCAACTGGTGGTGGCGGTGGTTCAAATGCTACTAATGCTACCATTACTCCAACTGCATATGGTAGTGGCGGAAGTTTTTCTTACACACCTACAATATCAGGAACCGATGCAAGTGGTGGAATAGGTGCAAACGGTGGACAGGGTGCAGCGACTAATAAGACCAATTCCATGGGTTCAGGAAAAAGTCCATATGTACCGTCTTTTGCAGTAGATTATCCGGATGGATACAATTATTGTGGTGGCGGTCAGGGTGGATACTGTAGCACTAATACTGGATTTTACAATATTAAATCAACTGATTTATTAAAAATTATAAATGGATCGGGTAACGGTGGTACAACAGATAGTAGAAATGCTACTAATTATGGAGGAGGCGGTGGTGGGATTAGTGGTTTTTATAATAATCCATCTAATTACGGTGGTAATGGGTATGGTGGTTTAGTTATTATTAGAGTTAGTTCACCAAGTATTCCGGCAAAAATTTATCCAACTTTTACAGGCGCATGTACAACCCAACTATTTAGTACAAATAAAATGTTTACATTTACAGCAAGTGGTGATATTACATTTGCATCTCAAACTGATGCTCTTGTCCTAGTTGTGGGTGGAGGTGGTGGTGGAGGACCATGTGGTCCTAAATATTTAGGTAGTTATGTTCTTGGAGGTAGTGGAGGTGGTGGAGGAGGAATTTTTTATAAGAAAATCTATACATTTCCAGCAGGTACATATAATATTACTGTCGGTACAGGTGGTACTGCTAGTACTACGACTGCAAATCCAGGTACTAGTAGTATCGTTACAGGCGGTTCAATAAATATAACTGCACCGGGTGGATCGGCGGGTTTAATTGGAAGAAGTAGTGGTATTGCAGGAGGTGCAGGGGGAATTGCGTCGCCTAGTGATGCTATTCGGATTACTTCTAACGGTATTAATGGAACTGGTGGAAATGGCGGAAACGCCGGTACTTTCAGTGATAGTGCCACAACTGGCATGAGTGGACATGGTATTCCTTCATTTGGACCATATTCACAAAATATATATTTTGTTGGTGGTGGTGGTGGTGGAGATCAGTACCTTGAAACTATTAATGGAATTGGAGGAAATACAACCGGTGGGGTTGCTCGTGATGGTGTTAATAGTGGTGGTGGTGGTGCTGGAGGGATAAATGGTATTACTACTGGTAATGCAGGTACTTCCGGCAGTGCAGGTATTGTTATTTTTTATATTTAACCATAGTTCTCCAAAACGTCTTTATTTAATGAAGATTGTGAAACTTGGCATACATTTAAATATTTTTCCGTACCATTTATGGTAAGAAAAAATATTCCCATCTCCCGGTCCATTTTGACCTGGAGATTAAAGGTTAATTTCTATTAGATGCTTGTCCATTAAAAATGCAGATAGTAATCTTGAACTATACTGAAAAATTGATTACATTATTTTGTATTTGTGTTACAAAATAATACAAACAGAATTATATATAACTTCTTATAAACCATCTGAATTTTAGGAAAAGAACATGTCAAAAACAAAAGCTGATGTTCCTCGTGAATATGAAGATGAGGAAGAGGATGTTTTATCCATGGGTTCAGATGCAAATCCATCAGATGCAGAAGAAGACGAGGATGAAGACGATGAAGAGGAAGTTCGCACAAAATCGAAAAAGGCCGCTGCGAAAAAGGCCGCAGTAGATGAAGATGAGGACGATGAGGATGAATCGGTTGGAGACAATGACTCGGTCGCATCCAGTGATGAAGACAGTACATATGGATCGGATTTGGAACGCGAACCGGTCAATAAAAGTGGCGTGGGGGTTGGAGTCGGTCTCGGATCGGCGGCCGAAGGCAAATTCGCGTTTGATTTAGACGAATTCGCCGACGATGGGGAAGATGATGATGAAGACGACGAGAATTATCTGCAAAAATTCGACGAATCGACCAAGACCAATATCATTTCGCAATATCATCCGGAACTCCAGGTCCATAATTATGACGAGGTCGATGCCCTCTCGCGTGTCGTGCGCAATGAGCGCGGTCTCATCGTCGATCCTCTTCATCGAACCTTGCCCTTTATCACAAAATACGAAAAGGCGCGTATTTTAGGCGAACGTGCAAAACAGTTGAATAGCGGGGCCAAGGCCTTTGTCGAATTGGACGAGGGCATGATCGACGGCTACTTGATTGCACTGAAGGAATTCGAGGAGAAAAAAATTCCGTTTATCATTCGGCGACCCTTGCCAGGGGGTGGTTGCGAATATTGGAAGTTTCGCGATTTGGAAATATTATAGGGGGGTAATATATAATACATTATCGGTTCGTTCATTATCTAACAATGGCACCTCGCAAAACGTACAGACGCAACAAAACAAACAAACGTGGTGGTACCAATAGTAAAAAAAATAAAACATTGCGTATACTAAGAGATCTTCCGAGAAATGCATATCGCTCAACTGCTGCATTTGTTTCACAAGCCACCGAAAGCATTCGTAAAGGTCTTGGTCAGCAACCTAAGAATGCGAATAGTCGACGGGTTTTTATTGTTCCTGCTAAACAGAGTAAGGGTAAGAAGTAAGGTGTAGCACGGTTACCGGTTTCTACGACCGGCGGTTTGTCGTGAAACCTCGAATTCATAGGTGATATAGATGACATGCAGAATCGTAAACGCCCGTTTGCGTAGCAAGACTTCAATGTGTTTCGTCGGGCATTTGATATCGCGGTACGTCTCGTACATTTTCACTATTTTTTCTATGCAGTCGGCCTTTCGTTGCGCGGTTTTATGATATAGTTTATATCGAAGATCAAAGAAGAATTTGCTCACCGTTTGTTTTACGCGATTCGTTTTACTAGAGTAGGACGACTCGTGATGTTCGCCCTGGAGCCGGGTTATAAAATACATGGCAAAGATTTGGTTCATCATTTTGCGCAACTTTGGCATGCGCAAGATGGAAAGGAGTTGGCTCATGGGCTTGGCGTCATATTTGCATTCAGCCACTGCAATACGCGTCGTAATCGGAAAATACGATTGGATCACGCCCACCACGTCTTCCGGTAAATTGGCGACGGGCGAGACCTGGAATTGGTCTGTATAATACTGGCGCGTACGAATATAGTTCACCTGTTTGAGTTTCACGTCACAAAGTTGTGTCATGAAAACGCCTACATTGGTAATATATACGTTTGCAAGATGGACCCATTGTTCAACGACATTGATATCGGTTTCATTGTCATAGACTTCGAGTGAAACACTCGGCATAATGGACTTTAGCGTGCGTAGTATCTTGGCATCGGTCAATGTTGACGAAACCCTATCGGAAAAGAGGGTCTTTAGCTCTCCGAAAATATCGTGTTGAAGGTTTGTTGTTGACATGTTTATGGGAGTTATGGGGTTACTGATGCTTAGTATACCTAGACAATAAAAATAGATCAATTTTATAGAACATCGAATGTATATTCAGAATCTAAGCTAGATATATCGTCTAGTTTTTCCAGTGCTTTCCGCAATCGAGACACGTGATGAAAATCGTCGCGGGCTCATCTGCACTGCGCGTTTGCATTTCGTAATAGGTGCATCGCTTCGATCTGCACTTTTTGCAGGTAAACATGTCAGTGGATGCCTCGACATTACTAGTGTATTTCGATGCATCGCGCTTCACTTTTTTCTCAATCATGGCGACCCAGTGTTCAGGGCGCATCTCCTGGTGCGTCATAAATGCCAATGTCTGTGCTGGAATTTCCTTGTTTCGAACTTGTTCCAAGAGGTCGGGATGTTGCAAATTGAGATAAATGGTTCGCAAACGGTCGACATAGATTTGGACAAAGAGTGGATTTTCCCACTTTTTCACAATCTTGCGCTGTCCCGCCTCTTTGATTGCGTAATTATAGACGCCTTTTTCCATGTTGGTCGCCATGGCAATCGTTTCATCAGTTTCATCACTGGAAACTTTATCTAAATCGCCACCTGATGATAGTATGGGCACAAACTTTGCCCGGATATTTTTGCGAAATGTCTCGGGGTTGGAAATCTGCATGGTTCGTTTATTCTATATCTTGTCTTTCTGTTGTTGTTTTTATCTTGTTTCACCAATTTGAATCAATTTTCTCATGAGCAACTATGGAACCATGAGAAAATTGAAGCTCTTTTTCTTTATACTATCATGTGTATCCATACAACCAACTGTTAAGATAATACCATTTTACCGCGCGTTTATCAGACCATCACGTCGAAAAACCATGATAACCATTCCCCTCATTGCCGTGCCCGACTGTTTTGTCCATCCAACCATGAAATTAAACAATGGCAAGGATGGGCATGGCGAGCGCCGACTGTATACTGGCGACAGTCATTCGATCAACCAGCGTATTACACAAAAACCGTGGCTTCTTCAATACGATCCTACTTATATAGAAACATTTGCACCCTATTTGAATGAATCCGCACATTTTTCGAAAGAGGTGGCGGACCGATGTGCCATGGTGGAAGCCGCTGTACGCGAATGCGAGGGCAAAGAGTTTCGCGTCGTGGAACAAAACGGCAAACAAGACGTGTGCCGGTATTATGTGGGTCCGGACAAGACCACGAAAGAAAACGTCCAGCTATTTGATCTGTTTCGTAAAACATTGGTGGCAAAACAGGTCTCTCTTTTGCTCGAAGAAATGGACGAGCATTTTGTCTGTCGCGTATTGTCGAACGAAGCTGCAATGGTGTTGGTGGGTAGGTTACCAAAATCGGCAAAATCGTCCAATGCTTCGGAAGAGTGTATCCAATATAGAGCGCGTACATTGGGTATCGAAATCCAAACAGAAAAGAATGGCGGCGAATTTCAGTTGCGCAATCCGAAAAACGGCTACTTTTGGCCTGTGGACGGGTACCATAATTGCGCAATTCATCGATGCAGTGGAACGGCCGATGTGCCTTGTCCCTATCATAATCATTTGTGGGAATTTCAGGGCGATTATTGGCACGGAAATCCGCAAAAGTATTCGGCCACCACCGGATTTCACAATACGACCTATTCGGCAAAACATGCCAAGGATGTAGCCAAACATGAGTTTTACGGCGGAGCGGGATATACCGTTAATGTCATTTGGGAAAGCGAATGGACGGCGGAGAAAAAAGCAATCAAGGCGCGCGGGGAAACGTGGTTGGCTAATAATGAATAATACCAATACCAAAACCAAAAAATAAACATACGATACATTAGACTATATACATTACACCTCGCATTTTTACACATATTCTTCTTCCGTTAGTTCGCTCGTACAATCCAAGTATTGGGCAGCAGCAGTAGCAGCACTAGTCTGCGTTTGTACAAATATATTGGCCGAAATCGTCGGTAAGACCGCTTGTTTAGTAGCAGTTCCCGACTTTTTTGGTGCCGCCTTTTTTGCAGCCGGTTTCTTTGCAGCAACGGGCTTCTTTTTCTCTTCAGAAGACGCCGACGACGTTTCACTTGCGTCAATATAATCATCATCCGATTCATTGTCACTTACGACAAAACCATCTTTAGCATAACCGCCACTGGTCTTGGGTAAATCGGCGTCGACATCATTCTCATCCGTACTTGCCTCTTCTTCCGAATCGGCCGCACCAATGTCTTCAAATCCACCAAACAAATGTTCGTATATGGCGGTCCATTCACTCGATGTCAAGTTTGTTGCATTGCCTGCGGCTGCATCCTTGTTGACGAGGACACATGTTCCGAAAAACAGTGTGGTATCAATGGGTGGCGGAAAATCGTACTTATTTTCCTGACCCGCCTTTCCTGTCTTTTTTCCATAGACGGAAATATAATAGGTTTTTGCTGTTGCGGGCAAGGTAATAGGCGACCATGTGGTTGCACAGGTAAAGTGTTCGGCGCTCTTGAATCCCGCCTTTTTATAAAGATCTTCTTCTTTGTATTCCTTTACGGCGAGCTCCTTGATGGAGCCCGTCTTGTCAATGAGTAGAATGGTAGTAGCGGGCATGTTGTATATGATGTATATATAGTACGGATGCGTTTAATTTGTTTTAGCAAGACATTTCTTGATTCAATTTTTTATCGAGGCTATACTATATAGTGTTTGTTATTCATTAATTGATTGTTTTCATGTCTACACAAAAACGCGAATTTTCCAAGAAACGCAGAAATGGGACGATGCGCCGGAAAATGAAAGGTGGAATATCTTTAAACCCATTAACATGGTTTTCTTCTTCTGCAGCATCAACTACGGAAGTGCCAGCTCAACCAGTTGTCGATGCCTCGGGCAAACCAAAACAATCGTGGTCCGAATGGTTTAATTCTCTTGGAAAAAAAAAGGAAACTGCGCAAGCTACATCAGCTATACAAGTTGCACAAGGACAACCTTATACTGAACCCCCAAAAACAATGCCCGGTGGCAAACGCAAGAACAAACGCTCGCGCAATTCCAAGAAATAAACAATAAACAATAACCATTATTTATCGACGGTTCGTTCAAACAATCGATAACTAGTACCAAGATATACAAAGAATGTGGACACTTTTGAAACCCGTGTTTTTATCTATACTCATTATTGCGCTATTACACTATTTAGTCAATTATTTCAAAGATACGTACACCACAAAGAAAACAAAGGATGTCATTGGGTTTCATGTCCAAAAATACAAAGATATTTTAGACCAATACCAAGAAACGCAAAAAATAAATGAATCGGTGTCCCATGTACAATCGGAATCGCCCACTCATTTTTTATCGGAACAAGAAAAAATGGCCATGAGCAATGATTTGCAGCAATTTTTGCAAGAACAAATAACAAACACTATTTGATCAAAAAGAATATGCATATACTATAGATAAATGTCCGCCACGGTTTCATTAGAGAATATTTCACCCCTTACTGAAGCATCACAATCAGAATTACAAATATCTCCCATTGTTTCTAATTATACGGACCAAGATTTCATACAAGATTCCATTTTTTTCGACGGCATTTCGCTAGAGCCTATTTCCGATTTTTATATATACGATTTTATTTCCAAACATCATAAACAACTTCGCGTCCCCAACAATGAAGACATCTTTGGATTTCAAAGAAATCAAACAAAACTAATTATTCCCATGGATTCCATGTATCACGTCAAAAAAATACAAACCTATGGCAAAGCGTTTGAACAAGCCCTTGATCAACTGAACAAGGCATTTCGCGGACCCAATCCGTTGACCAAACCGCCACCGTTTCAAGTAAAAACCCTGGTCGAAATGACAAAATTGTTCCATCACGTCGAAATGCCCTATGTTGCAAGAATCAAAGCGATCAATGCGGACGGTACATTTACTATACAATTTTTAGCTGGTAAAGAGGAACAAAATGTTCCAGTGGATTATATTTCTCCACTGAGACACTCCTATAGAGTTTTCTTTGCTCTCCCTGCCAAAATTCAACGGGAACTCTTGGGTCTAAGCAATGACGAACTCGTTCAATTCAGATTGCGACATATTGATCATCAAATCTATTTTATAAACATATCGCTTATGCAGTGGAACCTAAGTGCACGATATTTGCCAAGATACAAGGCATATCTTGACCGAAAGGCCGACTATAAAAACGCGGTTCGTCTTGAAAAAACGTTGGAACGGGGCACGCGACGTGGGCAAGAAAAACTGGCACAAGCGCAGGTGAAATTCGCCCGAACGTATTTTACAAATACGAATAAAAGACCAAAGGGCCAATTCGCCCAAGCCTATCGTTCCTATAATAAGACCAAACGTCGTACGCAAAAAAGAACAAAGATCCATACAGCATAAGTATGATTGGTTTGGTCCTCCCCCTTTTTTATCGCACTAATGTATATCAGGTTGTTTCAATCATGGCTGATATAGATTCCGAGGATGAAAATGACACAGAATTGGAGCTTGAACAAAAAAGCGCCAAGATTACTGGTGTCCAATTAGAGTTGGGAGATATTATATCGATTACAGCCCCACGTAATGAAGAAATCAACGAAGAGACCTATTTTATCACTTATTTAGACGAAGAACAAATCAAATTGACCAATGTAGCCACATTTCAGCCCTACATTTTGCGATTGAACCAGGATGGATCCATTACCGACGAATCCATTACCATTATTGATTTATTGAGTCGCAGCGATGAACAAGGATACGCGAGACAGCACATGTTGTTGCCAAAAACGTGGGTCGATATTCACTTTGGAGGCGACGTCCCAGCCACCATTACCGGTGAAATTACCAACTTGGAAGAGGATATGATTGAAGTCACCATGTATCCCAGTTTAGAAACGATTTATATTGATTTTGAATACAAGGGCATACCGCTCGATATCCTGATCCAAAGCATCGTCATCCGAACCAAGCCGAATGATTTGGGCAAAATCTCGTCGCTTACGAATATTTCGGAAGAGGGTGCAGAGCGCGAATTGGCCGATGGCCAAGGTCTGCAGAGTTCCGACGACATTGAAGA